>Ga0153916_10000618_pt1 | contig 24332 bp, 21 predicted proteins | sample Opewatmetagenome_FD_109642 | JGI IMG/M metagenome (GOLD analysis project Ga0153916, IMG submission 109642) | Freshwater wetland microbial communities from Ohio, USA - Open water 3 Core 3 Depth 4 metaG | ecosystem: Environmental > Aquatic > Freshwater > Wetlands | place: USA: Ohio, Lake Erie...
CTGGCTCGTCGCGGCGATCGCTATCGTGATGCTGCCGATCACCGTCGGCGGCGCCATGCTGATGAAGAGACTGAGCGAGGCGTCGGAAGCGTCGCGGAAGGCGCTCGACGCGAGGAAGGACAGAGAACATGAGTGACACGCTGACGATCGCGGGCAGGCAGTTCAGGTCGAGGCTCTTCCTCGGCACCGGCAAGTACGCGGGCCCCGAGCAGACGGTCGCCGCGCTCGACGCCTCGGGCACGGAGCTGGTGACGGTGGCCATCCGACGCCTCGACCTCGACAACCCGAACGCGCGCACGGAGCTGGACTACATCGACTGGTCGCGCTACACCGTGCTGCCCAACACGGCGGGATGCAAGACGGTCGATGAGGCGCTGTTCACCGCGCGCCTGGGCCGCTCCGTCACCGGCTCCAACTGGGTCAAGCTGGAGGTGATCCCCGACCCCAAGTACCTGCTGCCCGACCCCATCGGCACGCTCCGCGCCGCGGAGCAGCTCCTGTCCGAGGGCTTCGTGGTCCTGCCGTACATCCACGCCGACCCGATCCTGGCGAAGCACCTGGAGGAGGCGGGCTGCGCGACAGTGATGCCGCTCGGCTCCGCGATCGGCTCCGGCCAGGGCATCCTGACGCTCGACGAGATCAAGATCATCATCGAGAACGCGAAGGTGCCCGTCGTGGTCGACGCGGGCATCGGCGCGCCGTCCGACGCGGCGCTGGCGATGGAGATCGGCGCCGACGCGGTGCTGATCAACACCGCCGTCGCAAAGGCGGCCGACCCGCCGGGCATGGCCGCCGCCATGCGGAAGGGCGTCGAGGCCGGGCGCGAGGCCTACCTCGCCGGCCGCATCCCCGCGAAGCCCTACGCCTCCGCCAGCAGCCCGACCGAGGGCGTCGCCGCGGCGTCGCGCGAGAAGGCGCCCGCGTGACACGCCGGCGTCTCCCGGTCCCAGCGCTCATGCTCGTCACCGACACCGAGCGCCTCCGTGGCCGTGACGTCGCGGACGTCGTTCGCGCCGCGGTCGACGGCGGCGTCGACGTCGTGCAGGTGCGCGAGAAGTCGCTGGCGCACGGCGCGCTCGTCGCGCTGGCGACGCGCGTGCGCGAGGCGATCGCCGGCCGCGCGATGCTCTTCGTCAACGGCGACGTCGAAGCGGCGATCGAGGCGGGCGCGGACGGCGTCCACCTGCCCGCGTCCGGCCCGGCAGTCGCCGCGGTGCGCGCGCGCGTCGGCGATGCGCTCGTGATCTCGCGCGCCGTCCACAGCATCGATGCGGCCGTCGGGGCCGAGCGCGATAGCGCCGACATGCTCGTGCTCGGCACCGTCTTCCCGTCGCCGTCGCACCCCGGCGCGCAGACCATCGGCCTCGACGGCGTGCGCGAGGTCTGCGTGCGCGTCGCCATCCCCGTGATCGCCATCGGCGGCATCACGCCGGCGAACGCACGCGACATCATGCGCGCCGGCGCGGCGGGCGTCGCCGTCATCGGCAGCATCATGGACGCCGACGACCCGCGCGCTGCGGCCGAAGCGCTGCGCATCGCCATCGCGGCACCGGTCGGCCAGGCAGACATCCCGTCCGGGACGGCCCGTCCGGGAGCGTAGGCGATGCGCGTCACCGTCAACGGCAAGCCGAGCGAGATCGACCGCGAGATGCCGCTGCCGGCGTTCCTCGAAGCGCATGGCGTCGACGCGCGGCTCGTCGCCGTCGCCATCAACGGCGACGTGATTCCGAAAGGCGAATACGCGTCGGCGCGCGTGCGCGATGGCGACACGCTGGAGGTCGTGCGCATGGTCGGCGGCGGCGCACGATGAGCGACGTCGTCGTGGTCGGCGGCGGCATCGTCGGCTGCGCCTGCGCGTACGAGCTGGCGAAGGCCGGCGGGCGCGTCACCCTGCTCGAGTACGGCAGGACCGGCATGCAGGCGACGAACGCCGCCGCCGGCATGCTGGCGCCGCTGATCGAGTCGGCCGGCCCCGGCCCGATGCTGCAGTTCGGCCTGCGCGCGCTGCGCGAGTACCCGGCGGTCGTCGAGGACGTGCAGGCGCGTTGCGGCTTCGACGCGGAGCTGCGGCTGCACGGCATCCTGAAGGTCGCCTTCACCGACGATCAGCTCGACGAGCTGCGCCGCCGCTTCGCCTGGCAGCGCGAGCTGGGCTTCCCGCTCGAATGGCTGGATGGAACTCTGTGCCGCGAGCTGGAGCCGCGGCTCAGCCCCGCGATCGCGGGCGGCGTCTTCTCGCCGGCGGAAGGCGGCGTCAACAACCAGCTGTTCACCCTCGCGATCGAACGCGGCGCCGAGGCCCTCGGCACCACCATCCGCCGCCGGACGCCCGTCACCGGCTTCAGCACGAAGGCCGGGCGCGTCGCCGCCGTCCGCTCCGGCGATCAGTCGTTCCCCTGCGACGCCCTCGTGCTCGCGGCGGGCGCGCGCTCCGGCCAGATCGCCCGCAAGCTGGGCGTGCCGCTGCCGGTGGAGCCGGTGCGCGGCCAGATGATCGCGCTGGGGGGCATGCGGCCGCCGATCCAGCGCATCGTCTGGGGGCCGGACGGCTATCTCGTGCCGCGCGCCAATGGCCTCGTGTTCGCCGGCGCCACGGTGGAACGCGTCGGCTTCCGTCGCCGCACTACGAAGGAGGGGCTGCGCCGCCTGCGCGCGATGGCCGAGCGGCTCGTGCCGCAGTTCACCGCCGCGACGCAGCACTTCGACTGGGCCGGCCTGCGGCCCGGCACGCCGGACAACCTCCCGCTGATCGGCGCGCTCCCCGGCTGGCCCAACGCCATCGCCGCCACCGGCCACTACCGCAACGGCATCCTCCTCGGCCCGCTGACCGGCAAGCTCGTCGCCCGCGCGATCACCGACGGCGACTGGAGCGAGATTCCCGCCGAGTTCAGCCCGGCGCGCTTTACGTAAGCAACGCTTCCCGCACGTCCGCCGCGCCCGTACACTCCAACGCGAGGGAAGGAGACCACACGATGCCGGAAGCGGAAGAGGTCGGGCTGTTTTTCCACATCCTCGGCGTGTTCGCGCTGGGCGGCGCGACGGCGATCTCGCTCGTCGTCTTCACGATGGCGCGACGCGCGAAGACGGTGCAGGAGCTGAAGCACTGGATGGGCCTGGGCGCGCTCCTCAGCAAGTACTACGTCTTCCCGATCGCCGGGCTGTTCATGCTCCTGACCGGCGCGTACCTCGTGAGCAAGGTGAAGCCCGTGTGGGACTGGAGCGACGGATGGATCGCCTGGTCGGCGCTCGCGTTGATCGTGGCGGTCGCCGTCGGCTACTTCGTCAACACGCCGCGGCTGCGCGCCATCGGCATGGCGGCCGGGCCGGCGCCCGACGGACCCGCGCCGGAGGCGGTCACCGCGCAACTCAACGACCCGGTGCTCTTCGCCGGCATTCACGGCGCGACGATGACGATTGTCGCGATCATGTGGAACATGACGACGCACCCCGGTGGCGTCGGCGCGCTCCTCGCGATCGTCATCCTAGCCGCCGTGGGTGCCGGCTCCGCCTACCCGGCCTACCAGCGCCAGCAGGGGTAGGCTCACTGGCCAACAGCGCGGTATTGACATTCCATTCGTGCGGCGTATGATAGGCGGCACGTTCTTCGCACGCGCGCGAGCGTCTGATGCTCGCTAGGAGCGCGGCGGACGATGTCCCCGGCAGGAGACAACGGTGCCCAAGTCATCCAGCGCGTTGCCCACCGTACTCGCCCTCCGCCTCGAAGATCCGGCGCATCTCTTGGATCCGCACTTCGCAGAGGGCAACGACCGCGCCGCGGGACTCCCGCGGCCGGAGGAGATCCTGAACGCGCACCACAACCTCATCAACACAACGCTGTTGCCGCCTCTACAGTCCGGTGAAGAAGCGCAGCGTCCGTACGTCACACATGAACCTCCCTCGGATCCAGGGTCCGCCCCCAGGGGGCCGTACACCGCGACCTTCGCCGCCGAGGCCGACGCCCTATGGTGGGCCGTCGAAGTCATGCGCCGAACCAACGCCGACGCCGAGCACGCCCGCCTTCAAATCGCCATCGCGCTCGTGCACGAGCACCCGCCCCCTGGCGTCGTCACTAGGGTTCGGCGCGGCGTGTCCGCGCCGTTTCGATATCTGTCGCGCAAGAAGTCCGCCGACGACGACTCCAAGCCGGCCGCGGAGGATCCGGCGTCGGCCCTCGCGCTGCTCGGCGACGCGCCCGCCGGCGGCCGCATCATCTGCGCCCGCGGCGTCTACGACGCGCTCGTGCGTCAAAGCGCCCACCTCTACTACGACTGGCAGCCGGCTGGACCTCCCCCGCCACCACCCCCAAGGGGGTTCAAGAAACGCGTCGTCCAGCAGCTCAGCGAGCTCATCGGGTTCGCCTCGCCGAAGCCTCGACCCATGGAGTGCCTCTACGATGACGCCCAGGTTTTGCTCGACGCCCCGTTCCAGCGCATGTTTGCCGCCGAGGTCCGCGGATGGATTGAGCCACGCCGCCGCAAGCGCAGCGCGCCGATGCTTCCCTCGCCGGAACGCCCGCATCCTGCGAACGGGCTCACCGGCCTCGCCCTCTCCGGCGGCGGCATGCGCTCCGCCGTCTTCAGCCTCGGCGCCGTGCAGGCCCTCGCCCGCTACGGCTTCCTCGACGACGTGGATTACCTCTCGACCGTCTCTGGCGGTGGCTACCTCGGCGCCTCGCTCACCAGCCTCTGGGCCGAAACACTCCCCTACGGCGACCTGCAACGCCTCAACACCTCCCGCGAGTGTTTCCCCTTCGCACATCCGCGCCCGCCCTCCAACGGCAACGACCTGCGGCCCGTACACGGCAACGAAAGCCCCGCCCTCAAGCACGTCCGCGGGCATGCGCAGCTCTTCGGCCACGCGATCGGCGTCTTCGACGCCGCAAGCTGGTCCGCCGCTGGCGAATATCTCCTGTCGGTCTTGTTACTCTGGGGAATCTTCCTGCTGCCTGCCGTGACGCTGGCGGGCCTTGGGGCGCTCGGCCTGCGCGTCGGGCTCGCTCACCTCTCCGCATCAGGGTGGAAGTGGTTCGGCTGGTCGATCGCCGCTCCGGCCGTCGCGGCTGCGCTCTGCTTCGTCGGAGCCTCCTCGCTCCAGCGCCGCGGCGCACGCGCCAGACCGATGGCCAGCGCGGGCGCCGGACTGGCCTGGCTCGCAGCCGCCATGGGCGCCGCCGCCGTTTTCGGCATCGTTAGCCTCGCCGACGACTTCGCCGCCGTCTGGACGAGCTGGCGTGTAACGCTCGCTGCCCTCATGCCCCTCGAACTCTTCGGCGCCGCCGCCATTACCGCGACCCTCGCCAACAGCGGGCGCCCGGGCTGGCGCGAGGCCTTCGAACCCATGACCAGCGCCTTCGCCCGCACCTCCGCGATCCTCACCGTGCTGCTGCTCCTCTGTGCCGGCGTCGCAGGCTTCGACTGGCTCCTCGGCGACGATCGAGCGCGGTTGGGCACCGCCATCTCCGGGCTATCCGGCGCATCGGTCGCCGGTATCTCGCTGAGCAAGCTGTGGGACGAACGCCTCAAGAACGACAAGCGCGTCCAGCGCCTCGTCTGGAAAGCAGCGCTCGCCCTCGGCGGTTACGTCGTCCTCGGACTAGGGATCTCCGGGTGGTACTGGCTGCTCTGGCAGGGCAGCGGGCCTCACCCCTCGCTTGTCTACCTGCTCGGTGCCGTCGCGTCGTCCGTCTTCGTGCTGCCCACGCTGTACCACCCCATCGGGCGCGGCCTGTTGAACCACCTCTCGCTCAACCGCCGATACAGCGCCATGCTCCAGCGCACCTGGGTCATCGCCGCGCGACCCAAGGCTGGCCTCACCGGCCCGCCGCCCGCGCACTGGACCGATGTCTCCGAGCGCCCCGACATGGACCTGGCCCGCATCCGCCACGCGCAGGTCCCCCATCCACTCGATCCAGCCCCTCCGCCGGGCAATACGGCTGCGACCCCTTCGGACGCGTTCCCCGCCGGCCCGTACCACCTCATCTGCTCCGCCCTCAACATCCCCGGTGCCAAGAGCGAGAAGCTCCTCGATCGCAAGTCCGACTCCTTCGTGACGGCGCCTCTCTACTCCGGCTCCGCGCTGACGCGCTGGATCCCCACCGGCCTCCACGAGGCTCTCGACTACATGCCGCTTGCGCAGGCCGCCGCCATCTCCGGCGCCGCCGTCTCCCCCAACATGGGAGAGCACACCTCGACCACGTTCAGCGTCATCATGACTTTGCTCAACGTCCGCCTCGGGCACTGGCTCCGGAACCCCCGCCGCTCGACGAACGCCCGCTTCAAGAAGCTCCTCGCCGACCTGCCGCTCGCCATGTACTGGAAGGAGATGCTCGGCATGGCCTCCCATGAGGACGGCCAGATCTATCTCTCCGACGGCGGCCACTTCGAGAACCTGGGTTTCTACGAGTTGCTGCGCCGCCGCTGCAAATACATCATCGCCGTCAGCGCCGACAACGGCGCCCTCGACAAGACGTTCGACATGGGCAACCTCGGCCGCGCCGTCCGCCTCGCCCGCGTGGACTTCGGCATCGAGGTCGACCTCGGGCCTCTCACTCCCCTGCTCCACGATCCGAAGACCGGCTGCGTCGCGGCATTCTTCGCCGTCGGCACCATCTCCTACCCCGCCGGCCAGGCCACCGGCGCCCCGCGCGCCGCGGCGAACGGCACGCTCATCTTCATCAAGTCCGGCGTCATCCAGGATGCCCTCTCACCCGATCTGCTCGACTACTGGAAGAATGACAACAGCCTCTTCCCCTACGACGTCACCACCGACCAGCAGTTCGACCAGCCGCAGTTCGAGTCCTACCGCCAGCTCGGCTACATCGCCACGCGCACCATGTGCAAGAACGCCGCGCGCGCCGCGAGCGTCAACGCACGATTCACACGCGTCCTCCGTGCCTACCGTCGCGCGACGCGCGAGCACCTCCCCGCTGCGGCTCGCGTCGTCGAGGGCGACGGCCGCGAACACGCCGCGGTGTCGCATGGCGCGCTCTGAGAAGCGTCTCAGCTCGGCCCCCGCTTGCTAGAATGCTCTCCGTCATCATGACGGAGGCTCGATGAAGTACCACATCTGGACCGTCGGCTGCCAGATGAACGTCGCCGACTCGCGCAAGCTCGCCGCCGGCCTCGACCGCGCCGGCTGCACCGCCGTCGACGCGCCCGAGGACGCCGACCTCGTCGTCCTCAACACCTGCTCCGTCCGCGAGCACGCGGAGGACCGCGCCATCGGCCAGCTCGGCCGGCTCAAGAAGCTGCGCGCGCGGGGCAAGGACCTGAAGATCGCGGTCATGGGCTGCATGGTCGGCCCTCGCGACGACGACCTCCGCCGCCGCTTCCCTTATGTCGACGCCTTCGCCCGCCCGCAGGACTTCGCCCCCATCATGGAGATCGCTGGCATCGACGACGTGGGGGGCGAGTTCTGGCCGTCGACGTTTGCGACGCCGGACGCCGTGACGGCCTTCGTGCCGGTGGTCCACGGCTGCGACAAGTTCTGCACGTACTGCATCGTCCCCTACCGCCGCGGCCGCGAGCGCAGCCGCAGCGTGGACGACGTCCGCAACGAGGTCGAGCACTACTGCGCGCGTGGCGTGCGCGAGGTGACGCTGCTCGGCCAGACCGTCGAGGCGTACGGCCACGACCTGCCCGGCCGGCCCGACCTCGGCGACCTGATGCGGGCGATCCACGACACGACTGGGCTGAAGCGCATCCGCTTCCTGACGTCATACCCGAAGGACATGACCGCACGGATCGTCGATGCCGTGGCGGAGCTGCCGAAGGTGTGCGAGAACTTCAACATCCCCGTCCAGTCCGGCGACGACGCCGTGCTGGGGCGCATGCGCCGCGGCTACACCGTCGCCGAGTACCTGGAGAAGTTCGATCTCGTGCGCACGAGGATCCCCGGCGCCGCGATGGTGACGGACGTGATCGTCGGCTTCTGCGGCGAGACGGACGCGGAGTTCCAGCACACGTACGACTTGCTGGAGACGTTGCGCTTCGACAAGGTACACGTCGCCGCCTACTCGCCGCGCCCGGGCACCATCGCCCACCGCACGATGGAGGACGACGTGCCGCAGGAGGTGAAGCAGGAGCGCCTGCGCGCGGTCGAGCAGCTCGAGACGCGCATCTCCGCGGAGATCAACCAGCGGTTCCTTGACACGGAGCAGGAAGTGCTGGTCGAAAGCCGCCGCGAGGGCCGCTGGACCGGTCGTAACCGGGCCGGCAAGCTGATACACTTTGACGGCGACGCGGAGATCGGACGGCTCGTCGCCGTGCGCATCACGCACGCGACCGCCTGGTCATTGCAAGGAACGGCGCTCCCCGCACGGGTCTTTGCGTAGAGAATGTTCGGCTCGCTTGATTCGCTCGTGTTGCCGCTGCTGGCAGGCGTCGGCGCGTTCGCGCTGGTCGGGCTTGTCTGGAACCTGACCGAAGGGTATTTCGAGGAACGCCGCAAGGATCAGCGATAGTTCCGTGGCATCCGCATCGTCCCCGCTGTCATCGCCGCTCGTGGCGGTCGTCGTCGTCATCCTCACCGTGGTGGACGACGATCTGCGCGTGCTGCTGATCCGCCGCAGCGCGGAGCCGTTCCGCGAGTACTGGGCACTCCCCGGCGGCCTCCTCGCCGAGGGCGAGACGCTCGACCGCGCCGCCGCGCGCAAGCTGCTCGACGAGACGGGGGTGCAGGACGTCTACCTGGAGCAGCTCTACACCTTCGGCGAACTGTCGCGCGGCGACGGCGCCGGGCGCGGGGTCGCGGTCACATACTTCGCGCTGGTGCAGTACGGCCAGGTGCGCCTGCGCGAGAGCGGCGAGTGGCAGCCCGCCTGGCACAGCGTCTACCAGCTCCCCGCGCTGGCCTTCGAGAACAACGCCGTCGTGGACTACGCGGTGCGCCGCCTGCGCTCCAAGCTCGACTACACGAACGTCGCCTACAGCCTGCTGCCGCGCCAGTTCACGCTGAGCGAGCTGCAGCAGGTGTACGAGGCGATCCTCGACCACGAGCTGGACAAGCGGAACTTCCGCCGCCGCATGCTCTCGCTGGGCATCATCAAGCCCGCCGGCGCGACACGCATGGAGGGCGCCCACCGCCCCGCCCAGCTCTTCACCTTCACCCGCCGGGAACCGGTACAGGTGTAGGCACCTACTCCGGCACAACGCGCTTCGGGCGAGGGTCCGCGCCGCCGATACTCTCGCGGAATCGCTCGAACACATGCGCATCTTGCTTGTCACCCTCGCGGCCCTGCTCCTCTTCGTGCTCACGCTCGCCGAGATACTCTGGTGGGCGCAGCCTGTCGCCGCCTTCTTTGGACGCAGGATCCAGTGGGACGCGGGCGACTTTGCGACGCTTTACTGTGCCGGGCGCCTCGTGGTCACCGGGCACTCCCACAAGCTCTTCGACCTGGACGCGCTTACGGCCATTCGCCGTGCCGACACGTCGGTGCCAAGCCCGGATAAGATCTCATACCTGAACCCTCCGTTCTTCGCGGCGGTGCTGGCGCCGTTCGCGCTATTGCCGTTCGGTCTCGCCTACCAGGTCTGGATCGGCATCAGCGTCGCACTCATCGCCGCCACATGCTGTATGGTCTGGCGCATCACGTCATCCTTGCCGAAGTGGCAGCGCGGGCTGCTGATCTTCGCGTTCGTCGCCTCGTACCCCGTGACGTTTGCGCTGCGGCTCGGCCAATTCTCGATGATCTTATTGGCCTCATGGACGTTGGCCTACGTGCTCCTGCGACGCGGTCGCGACCGGGCCGCGGGCGTCGCGCTGGCGGCGTTGTTGATCAAGCCGGAGCTGCTGATCCCGGTCGCGGCGTTCCTGTTCTGGAAGAAACGGTACGCCGTCTTCATCACACTCGCACCGCTGACTGTCGTGGCCGTCGCGGCGTCCTTCGCTGTGGCGGGGCCAGCGGAGGGATTGCACTATCCGCTGTTCATCCTGGACAACGCCCGCAACTCGGCCCACGGCACCCGCACAGATCTAATGTTTGGCTGGAACGGGCTTCTCAGCGCGTTCGTGGGACCCAAACATCCACTCACTGCGACGCTCCTCTCGGCGCCGATGGTCGCCCTCACGCTCGCAGCCACTGCGATGGTATGGCGAGGCCAGTTGTGTCCGGAAGGCCGCCATTTCCCGCGACAGTGGTTACTTCTTACGCTCGCCACGGTGCTGGTGGACCCCAACTTCTTCCTGCAGGACATCGTGATCGTCGCGCCGGCGGCGTTCGCGCTGCTCTCACAGACCGAGGGCCGGGGGCGCGCCGCGATGGGAGCGGCGGTGGCCGTAGGCTGGGTTCTGTTCGGCCTCGGGTTCCAGCCGACGCTGCGTTGGCACATCAACCTCGTCGCGATCTATATGGTCGCGGGCTTCGCGGCGCTCGTGCTACAGGCGGCACGCGAACCGTCTGCTCTGCGCGCCGTTGTGAAGCCGGCGCAGTTCCCCGGTCTCGAGGGCGGATCGAAAGTTGCGTGAGCCGACGCGCCCTTCCCTCGCTCGTCAGCGACGCCGGCGGCAATCGAGTCCGTGGCGGTATCCGGCGGAGGCAACTCCGCACGGATCCATCGTTACGTCAAGTTGCCTTCACCGCCGCCGGCTACAGCCCGCCCTCTCCAACGCCGACAATCTATGTGCCATACGAATCAGTTTGCCAGACGGAAGTCTGCGCGACGGGAGTGCCGTGAGCCACGTCTCAAGTCTGCTCCACCCGAACCACCTTGTACCTGCCGATGGCGCGCCAGCGATCGGAGCCACACCCGCATGACGCTTGCGAAGCATGCCGCCGTCACGTGGGACCGCGTCCGGCCGAGCGATTTGGCGCGTCCCCGGATCATGTCAGCTCTGCGCGAGCTGCGGCTTGCGTGGATTCTCGCGGGCATCCTGTTCGGCTGGTTGGCCATCTTCGCGTGGATGCAGCCGCTGTCGCCGGACGAGGCCGTCTACAAGATCGTCGCGACGGGCGCCCTCCACGGCCAGTGGCCGTATCGCGACCTCTTCGACCATAAGCCGCCGCTCGCGTACGCCTGGTACCTGCCGGCCGCGCTCGGCGCCGGCATGATGACGGAGCGTGTGCTCGCCGCGCTGTGCTGCGCAGGGTCCGTTCCCGTGTTCGCCGTAGTCGCCCGGCGCTGGCTCCGCGGACGGCAGCCGGCGTTCGCGACCGTCGCCTTCGCGGCGTTGCTCGCCAACCCCGGCCTCGCCGTGCGCGCCAACCTCGAGTCATTCTTGCTGCTCCCCCTCGTCGGCGCGTTCGCGGTCACCACGCCGCTGCTCGCCGGCGTGTTGCTGGGCATCGCAGTCATGACAAAGCCGATGGCGCTGCTCTTTGCGCCCGTGTTGCTTCTCGTCTGGAAGCGACAGGCGTGGAAAGCCGCGGCGGGCGCGGCGGCCATCGGCGGCGCCGCCTCCTTGCCGTTCGTCCCGATCTGGCACGACTACTGGACCGCGAACGTCACGTTCAATCTGGAGTACGGCAGCATGCCGCTGGCCGAGCGCCTGCGCACGCTCTTCACGGTGCCGGCGCCGATCTTCGTCGGCTGGCTGCCCCTCTGGGGCCTGCTCGCCGCCGCTGCGCTGCGCATGCGGGCTGTCCGCGTCTGGCTGCTGGCGCTTTGCGGCGTCGCGTCCGTCAAGCTGTCCGGCCAAGACTTCAACCACTACTACACGCTCGTCGCGCCGGGCGCGGCGATGCTTGCGGCGCCGGGCCTTGCCTGGGCGTGGCCGCGCCTCGCCTTCCGTGGCATCCTGATCGTCGCGGTGCTGGCGAGTTTGCTGCCCGTATTCCTCGGCTTCCCGTCGCTCGTCCGCAACTACGACGCCATCCACCATCCGCTCGGCGACGCCGCGAGCGTGATCGACGCGACCCCCGGCGAGTTCTTCGTGCTGGGGGACCACGAGCAGCCGTACGTTCAGGCCGATCGTCAGCCGGAGCGCCGCTTCTTCTTCGTCGTCCCCGCGATAGTCCGTCCGGAGTGGGGTGAGGAGATGCGGCAGGGTCTGCTCGCCTGCCCGCCCGCGATCCTCGTCACCGCCGGCGACAGCCTGTTCACGGTGCCGTGGAAGGATCAGGTCACCGCGCTCTATGCCCGCCGCATCGACGTGCCGGCCGGGCAGGTGTACTTGAATCCGCGGATCACCTGCACGCGGTGAGTCTACAAGGACGGCAGGCGCTTCGTCCGCGGGCTCTCGGCAGCGCTCACTCTTCGGCGAGCACCGGCACGGGCTCCAGCGCGTGGTGCGCCTCGACGCTGATGCGCGGCACCAGCCGGTCGAGCCACGACGGGAACCACCAGTTCGCTTCGCCCATCACTTGCATGAACGCCGGCACGAGGATGAGGCGCACCACCGTCGCGTCGATGAAGATCGCTGTTGCCAGGCCGATGCCGAACTCCTTGATCACCCGCTGGTCGCCCAGGGCGAAGCTCAGGAACACGGCGATCATGATCGCCGCCGCTGCCGTGATCAGCCGCGTCGTCATCGACAGCCCGCGCGCCACGGACCCCGCAGCGTCGCGCGTGCGCAAGTACTCCTCGCGGATGCGGCTGACGAGGAACACCTCGTAGTCCATCGACAACCCGAACAGGATGGCGAACAGGAACATCGGCAGGAACGACTCGATCGGCCCCGTGCGCGTGACGCCGATCAGGCTCGCTCCCCAACCCCACTGGAACACCGCGACGAGCACGCCGTACGCCGCGCCGATCGCCAGCAGGTTCATCAGCGCCGCCTTCAGCGGCACCAGCACCGACCGGAACACGGCCATCAGCAGCAGGAAGCTCAGCCCAATCACCGACGCGAACAGGATCGGCAGGCGCCCGGTGATCCGGTCACCGATGTCGATGAACGCTGCCGTCGTGCCGCCGACCAGCGCCTGCCCGCCCTTGCCGGCGGTGTCGGCGGCCAGCGTGCTCCGCAGGTTGTGTACCAGCGAGGCCGTCGCCTTGTCCTGCGGCGACGTCGTCGGGATGACGGAGATGGTCGCGGCCGTCTTGTCCGCGTTGAAGCGCGGCGGCGCCACGCGCGCCACGCCCGGCAGCTTCGCCAGCTCGTCGGGCAGCGCGCTCACCGCCGCCGCGCCCGACGCGTTGTCGATGCTCAGCGCGACGATGATCGGGCCGTTGAAGCCGGGGCCGAAGCCCTGCGACAGCAAGTCGTACGCCCGCCGGGAGGTGAACTTCTCGGGGTTGTTGCCCGCGTCCGAGGAGCCGATCTGGATGCGGAACAGCGGCAGCGCCAGGACCACCAGCAGCGCCAGCGACAGCACCAGCGCGGGCACCGGCGCACGCTGGATCGTGCGGCTCAGCCGGTAGCCGAAGCCGCTCTCGCTCTCGTGCGCGACCGGCCGCATCCCGGGCACCCGCCAGCGGTCGACGTGATGGCCGACGACCTTCAAGACGGCGGGCATGACAAACAGCGCGATCCCCACCGACAGGCTGACGATGATCGCGGCGGCCGTGCCCAGGTCCGACACGAACTGGATGCCCACGGCCCACAGTCCGAGCATGGCGATCACCACCGTCGAGCCGGCGAACAGCACGGAGCGGCCGGCGGTCGCCGCCGCCTGCGCGATCGCGTCGTCGACGCTCAGCCGCCGCGCCAGCCCCTCACGGAAGCGCGTCACGATCAGCAGCGCGTAGTCGATGCCGACGCCCAGCCCGATCATCGCCGCGAACTCCGGCGTGAACGACGGCAGCGCCACGAACCGCGAGCCGATGCCGATCAGCAGCAGCCCCGATACCAGCGCCAGCAGCGCGGTGATGATCGGCAAGCCCATCGCCACCACCGACCCGAACGCGATCAGCAGCACGAGCACCGCCGCGCTCACGCCGATCAGCTCGGACGTGCCGAAGGGATTGCTCCGCTCCGCCGAGTTGATCACCGATCCGCCGACTTCGACCTGGAAGTCCGCGGACGACCGCTTGCCGCGCAGCGACAGCAGCGCCTGCGCGCTCCCCGACCGCAGGTCGCGCGCCTTCTTCGCGTACTGCACGGTGATCCGCGCGATGGTGCCGTCCTGCGAGATCGTCGCCTGCTGCCCGTACGGCGACGTGACGTCGACCACCTCCGGCAGCGCCTTCAGGTCGGCGACGAGCGAGTTGACGCGGCTCTGCACCGCCGGGTCGTTGACGCCCGCCGGCGCCCTTACGACGACGGTCGCCGAATCGCCCGCCTGCTGCGGGAAGCGCGCCTTCAGCAGGTCGACGGCACGCTGCGCCTCGGTGCCCTTGATGCTGAAGGCGTCGCTGTAGCTGCCCCGGAACGCGCCGAAGGAGACCACGAGGCCGGCCACGGCCAGCACGGTCGCGCCGAGCACGTACCAGGGGTGGCGCGCGGCAAAGCGCGGCCAGACATCGAAGAGGAAGGATCGCCGGGAAGGGCGCATGCGGGGGTTGCTCCTTGGAGATTCATTTCAGCATGAACGGGAATCGCCATCTTCACAAGGCAGCGGATGTTACAGCGCGACTAAGGCGGATTGACGTTACGTCAACTCACTGGCTCCTCCGGCTACAGCCGGGCGCCCGCCGCGCCGACAATCTATGCGGCATGCGAATCATCTGCCCCCGCCGCCACGCACATAGCGCCCGGCCACCAGAAACGGCACGGCGATGCGCCTGACGCTCCCGCAGCACACCGCCTGGCTCCGGGGCCGCCCGCTCATCGGCCGCGCCGTGGGCCCGCGCGTGCTCTCGGCCGTCCGCGAGTATCGCCTCGCCTGGGCCGTCGCCGCCGCCCTCTTCGCCTGGCTGATGCTGTTCTCCTGGCTGCAGCCCCTCACCGAAGACGAGGCGGTGTACATGGTCGTGGCGCGCGGCGCACTGCACGGCCAGTGGCCCTACCGCGACCTCTTCGACCACAAGCCGCCGCTGGCCTACCTGTGGTACTTCCCCACGGGCCTCGGCGCGAGCCTCATGTGGCAACGCGCGTTCGCCTCCCTCTGCGCCGTCGCGTCGGTGCCGGCGCTGGCCCTCGTCGCGAGGCGCTGGCTCGGCGGCAGGCAGGCCGCCGTCGCCACCGTCGCCTACGCCGCGCTCCTGGCGAACACAGGGCTCGCCGTCCGCTCGAACCTCGAGTCGTTCATGCTGCTGCCGCTGCTCGCGGCCTTCGCCGTGACCTCGCCGCTGCTCGCCGGCCTGCTGCTCGGCGTCGCCGTCATGACGAAGCCGACGGCGCTGCTCTTCGCGCCGCTGCTCGTGCTCATCTGGAAGCGCCGGACGTGGCAGTCGGCGGCCGGCGTACTCCTCGTCGTCGGCGGCGTCTCGCTGCCGTTCATCCCGATCTGGCACGACTACTGGACGGCGAACGTCGTCTTCAACCTGCACTATGGCAGCATGCCGCTCTCGGAGCGCCTGCCGACGCTGTTCACCGTGCGAGCGCCGGTGTTCGTCGGCTGGCTGCCGCTCTGGGGCCTGCTCGCCATCGGCGCGCTCCGCACGCGAGACGCGCGGCCGTGGCTGCTCGCGGCGTGCGGCGCGGCGGCGGTGAAGTCGCCCGGCCAGCAATTCGACCACTACTACGCGCTGCTGGCGCCGGGCGCGGCGATGCTCGCCGTGCCGGGCATCCTGTGGGTGTGGCCGCGCCTGCTGCCTCGTGCGACGCTCGTCGCGGTCGCGTTGCTCGCGCTGCTGCCCGTCGCCCTGGGCTTCCCGAGCCTGATACGCAACTACGACCAGAACCACCATCCGCTCGGCGACGCCAGGCGCGCGATCGACGCCACGCCCGGCGAGTTGTACATGCTCGGCGACCAGGAGCAGCCCTACGTGCAGGCGCACCGCCAGCCGCAGCGCCGATTCTTCTTCTACGTGCCGGCGACCGTCGAGCCGCGATGGGGAGAGCAGTTACGGACGGACCTCCTCGCCTGCCCGCCCGCGATCCTCGTCGACGCCGCCGTCAGCCTGTCCATTCCATGGCACGATGAGATCACGGCGCTCTACACCCGCAGCATCGCGACCCACACCGGCACCGTCTACCTCGACCCCCGCACACACTGCGCGCGCTGAGCCAACGCTGGGCTCCAGGTTCCAGGTTCTGTACCCTCTCGACATGCCCCACCTCGCCGTCCGCGGCGGCACGCCGCTGCGCACCACGCCCTGGCCCGACTGGCCGCAGCACGACCAGCGTGAGATCGAGTACCTCACGCGCGTCGTCGAGAGCGGCAACTGGGGCGGCTTCCCTTCGCCGAACGCCGTCGGCGGCGAGTTCGCCTCGCGTTTCGCCTCCTACCACGGCGCGAAGCACGGCATCACGACGACCGGCGGCACGACGGCGCTGGAGATCACGCTCAAAGCCGCCGGGCTCGAACGCGGCGACGAGGTGCTCGTCCCGGCGCTCACCTTCTACGCGACGGCGTTCGCCGCGCTCGTGCAAGGCTTCAAGCCCGTCTTCGTCGACATCGACCCCGAGACGTGGTGCATCGACGTCACGCAGATCGAGCGCCACGTCACGCCCGACACGCGCGCCATCCTGCCGGTACACCTCGGCTCGCGCATGGCCGACATGGACCGCATCAACGAGATCGCCGGACAGCACGACCTGTCCGTGATCGAGGACTGCGCCCACATGCACGGCGGCTTCTGGCGCGGCAAGGGCGCGGGCACGCTCGGCGACGCCGGCTGCTTCAGCTTTCAGTCGTCCAAGCTGATGACCTGCGGCGAGGGCGGCATCATCATCACCGACGACGACGCGCTCGCACACCGCTGCCAGGCGTACATGAACTCCGGCCGCGGCACCTCCGCCGACCGCCAGGCCGCCGAAGGGACGATGCTCGGCTGGAACTATCGCATGACGGAGTTCCAGGCCGCGGTCCTCCTCGCCCAGCTCGAGCGGCTGCCGCAGCAGATCGAGACACGCAACGCCAACATCGCGCACTTCGAGCAGCGCATCGCGCAGATCGAGGGCGTCAGCACGCTGCCACACGACGAGCGCATGACGACGCGCTCCGGCTACGGCGTGGTCCTCCGCTACGACGAGACCGCGTGGCGCGGCGTCTCGCGCGACCGCTTCGCCCGCGCGCTCTACGCCGAGGGCATGCAGCTCCACGGCGCCTTCTACACGCCCGTCTACAGCACGCCGCTCTTCGCCTGGAAGGACGCGCCTATCGAGGTCGACTACTCGCAGACCCGCTGCCCCGTCGCCGAGAAGGCCGCCGGCAAGGAGATGATCTGGCTCCCCCACCACATCTTCCTCGGCACCACCGTCGACATCGACGATTTCTGCGACGCCATCCTCAAGCTCCGCAGCCACCTCGACGAACTCGCGGACGGCGCCTAGGCACGCCCCTGTGCGATAATCCCCGCCATGGAGCGCGAGATTCGCTACTGCACGACCAGTGATGGCACCCGCATCGCCTATTGCGTTGCGGGCGAGGGCCCGGCGCTCGTCATGATGACGGACCCGCTCACCAGCCACGTCCAACTGGAGTGGTCACATCCCATCATAGGCCCGTTCCTGCAATCGCTCAGCGAGCACAATACACTCGTTCGATTCGATCCCCGCGGCACCGGACTATCCGACCGCGTGCTGCCTTCCACGCCGCTGGAATGGGTGCGCGATCTCGAGACGGTGGTGACGCGGTTGGGTCTGGATGGGTTCGCCCTCACCGGCATGCAGGCTACATGCCGGGCGGCGATCGCCTTCGCGGCCAGCCACCCCGGGCAGGTGCGCAGGCTCGTGCTGATCGACGGGTTCGCCCGCGGTCGGGACCTGGCGGAGACGGCTCCAGCGCGGGCTCTGGCGGCGGCCGCCGCGAGTGACTGGGAGATGGCGACCGAGGCGATCGCCGCGGCCGTGTACGGACCCGGGCACGTCGAAGGCCAGACTCACGGTGCGTTTATACGCGCGTGCGTAGATCGGGACTTCTTCATGCAGAGCATTCCGACGAAGCTCGGCATGAGCAGTTTGATGGACCAACTTGCCGTCCCGACTCTGGTTCTGCGTCATAAGGCGAGCAAGCTGTACACCGGTGAGATGGCGAGAGAACTCGCCGCGAGTATCCGTGATGCGCGCCTCGTCGAAGTTGATGGTCTCTGGGCCGATGACGTCGAGGGCTTCGCGGCGCGCGTCGTCGCCTTCGTGAGTGATCCCGAACGCATCAAAGCTGCTGGCGTCCAGCGGGCGCGCCAGGGACCAGCAGTCGCGCCGCCGAGCGAGGCGCCCCACGCGACGGCGGTGATCCTCTTTGCCGACATCGTAGACTCGACGGCGCTGACCGAGACGATCGGCGATGCGGCGTTCCGCGCGCGGGCGCGCGATCTCGACGCCGCGATGCGTTCGGCCATCCGTGACTCCGGCGGTAGGCCGGTTGACGGGAAGCTCCTCGGCGACGGCGTGCTCGCCGTCTTTACGTCTGCCCGCGAGGCGATCGATGCAGCACTCCGCTGCGGCGCCACCGGCGATGCACAAGGGCTGCCGCTGCACCTCGGCCTCCACGCCGGCGATGTGATCCGAGAAGAGCACAACGTCTACGGCGGTGCGGTGAATATCGCTTCGCGGATAAGCGCACTTTCGGCGCCGGGGGAGGTGCTGGTATCGGCGACGGTGCGCGACCTCGCTCGCACGTCGGCCGGCGTCACGTTCGTCGACCGCGGCGACCACGCCCTCAAGGGCATCGCCGATCCGGTGCGCGTCTACGCCGTCAAGTCGCAGCGGTAGCACACTGTCGAGGAGCCCGCACATGGACCCGAACGCCTACACCGACGTCCAGCTCCAAGTCCAGCGCACCGTGCGCGACTTCGCCCGCAAGGAAGTCGCGCCGGGCGCCGAGGAACGCGACCGCGAGTCCCGCTTCGACACGCAACTGTATCGCCGTCTGGGCGACCTCGGCATCACCGGCATGCTCTTCGGCGAGGAGTTCGGCGGCAGCGGCGCCGATACGCTGTCGTTCTGTCTCGCACTGGAGGAGCTAAGCCGCGCCGACATGTCGCTCGCGCTCACACTGTGGGTCGGCATCCAGGGCGCGCAGTCGATGGTACACGGCAGCGACGAGCAGCTCGCCGCCTGGCGCGACGCCTATATCCTCCCGACGGTCCGCGGTGAGGCCGTCAGCGCCGGCGCGATCACGGAGCCTGACGCCGGCTCGGACACCGCCGCGATCAAGACGCGCGCCACCCTCCGCGACGGAGACTGGGTGCTCGACGGCGGCAAGATCTTCATCAGCAACGCCGGTCTCGACATATGCGCGTTCGTCATGGTGCTGTGCCGGACGGACGAAGGGTTCGGCATCGTCATCGTGCCATCGGGCACGCCGGGTTTCACCATGGGGCCGCCGCTGCGCAAGATGGGCCTGCGGTCATCCGACACGCGCCAGCTCTTCTTCGACGGCTGTCGCGTGCCGCGCATGAACCTGCTGGGTGGCCGCGGCAGCGGGCGCCAGGCGATCGTCGGCGGCGGCTTTCACATCACGCGGCTCTACCTGGCATCGCAGGCCGTCGGACTGGCCGCGCAGTGCCTGGACCTCTCGCTCGCGCACGCGAAATCGCGTGTCGCCTTCAAGCGTCCGATCAGCCGCTTTCAGCACGTGCAGGGCATGCTCGTCGACATGGCGCTCGAAGCCGAGCTGGGGCGCCTGCTCCGCGACAAGGCGTGCCGCATGCACGACGCGCACGCGCCGTACGCCAAAGAGGCCGCCATGGCCAAGCTCTTCTGCACCGAGATGGCGAAGCGCGCCGCCGATCACGCGGTGCAGATCTTCGGCGGCATGGGCTACATGGACGAAACGCCCGTCTCCCGCTACTACCGCGACATCCGCGCGACGACGATCGCGGAGGGCACCAGCGAGATCCAGAAGCACATCATCGCCCGCGAGCTCGGCTGCTTCGAATCGGACACGCCGTCGACCTGAGCGATACCTTCCGCCAGCTCCCGTCATCCTGAGCACAGCGAAGCATCTAGTACGACTTCACGCGCTCGTCCGGCGGCGCGATGCGGAAGATCGTCCAGTGCCGGATGCGCGCCAGCTCCGTCCCGTCCTCACCGGCGATGACGCAGTCGAACACGCCGAAGTGATGGCCCTTGCGCTCGTAGGCCTCGATGAGCCGCGCGGCGGCCGTCACGGTCTGGCCCGCGTACGCAGGCGCCAGGTGCTGGACCCGGCTCCGCGTGTGCATCGAGCTGGGCAGCGCGTAGTTGTGGCGCAGCAGTTCCTCCACGCGCCCCGCGATCCAGCCGGGGTGCAGCCGCGGCCGCTCGCCGGTGAAGCGCGCGTCGTCCGTGCGCTGGCTCTCACGCATGTACGCCCGCGCGTCCTCGGCCGACATCGGGAACGCCTTCGGCACGAGGTCCTCGCCGGGCCGCGCCCGCTCGAGCAGCAGCGGGGGCTTCGGCCTCGGCGCCGGGCCGGCCGCCAGCCGCGACGGCGTCTGCAGCTCGCCCAGCCACGGCGCGTCCCCGAGCCCCACGGTGGCGACCACGCATTCCACTCCGTCCCGGTTCGTCATCGTGACGGAGAACGTGCCGTCGCCGCGCTCTCCCTCCGGCCGCACGCGGATCGTCAGCCGGTCGCCGGGGTACGTCGGATGCCGGAAGGCGAAGTCGGCCCAGCCGCGGTCCAGCCATCCCTCGCCGGCCGCCTCGAGGATCGCCGGCGTGGCCCACCCCCACACGGTCACGCCGCCGACCAGCGCGCCGCGGAACCCGTACCGCCGGGCGAAGCTCGTCGAATGGATCGGGTTGCGGATCTCCTCGCTGTCCTCGTTGTCGAGGAACGCGTCGACGGTCAGGTCGGCGTGGCCCGGTGCGGTCATGCGCTGCTCCTTTGCTGGCGCTGTCGCGTCCCGCCATCGGCGAGTCGAGAGCCCGGTCGTGCCGACATTCTCAGCCCGCCTCCATCCGCGTTCAAGGGCGCGAAGCGTCGGCGCTGTCTTCCATGGCATCGAAGCCCTTTGTCGTCCCGGGCGCAGCAAGGCCATTGACAGGCCGTTTGGCCCTTGGAACTGCTTGGCGTCTGTGCAACTAATGATGCAGCGGGCGTTTAACCCGCCGGACCGCGGAGGCAACTACGATGCCAGGCTCTCGCTACACCATCAGCGCCGACTGCATGCAATGCGGAGCGTGCGAGGCCATGTGCCCCGTCTCGGCGATCATCGAGGCGAAGCGCCAGTTCGTGATCCGCCAGAGCGGCTGCACCGGCTGCGGCATCTGCGTTGGCTTCTGCCCCTTCCGCGCCATCATCAAGCGCTCCTAGCCGCTGCCGCGCTTCCCGGCCCCCAGATCACCGTCCCTCCGTTCATCGCCGCTGCCACGCCGAGCGGCAGTATGTCGCGCGATCCGTCGATCCGCGGCCATCCGCGAAATCCGCGAACAGACCCGCACCCCGGGAGCACTCGGCCGGGCGGCACCGATCACGGGGTCCGGTGCCGACACTCACATTGAAACGCGGGCCGCGATCAATGTTCTGTTATCCTGCCGCAAAGGAGGCCGCACATGACCGACTGGCGGGCCAAAGAAGCGAAATATTTCATGCACGCCGGCCGGCGCATGGACCTGCTCGCCGTCCGCGGCGAAGGCACCGTCATCTGGGACGAGCACGGCAAGTCCTACCTGGACTTTTTCGGCGGCCCGGCCACGATCAGTCTCGGCCACTCCCACCCCGTCATCGTCGAAGCGCTCGCCGACCAGGCGAAGCAGCTCATCCACGTCTCCAACCAGTTTTACTCCATCCCCCAGCTCCAGCTCGCCGAGCTGCTCATCGAGCACTCCTGCTTCGACCGCGTCTACTTCATGAACAGCGGCGCCGAGGCCAACGAGGGCGCGCTCAAGCTCGCCCGCAAGTGGGGCAAGGAGAAGAAGCACGGCGCCTTCGAAGTCATCGTCGCCGAGAATGCGTTCCACGGCCGCACGCTGCAGATGATCACCGCCGGCGGCACGGAGCGGTACAAGGCGCCCTTCACACCGCTGCCGGAAGGATTCGTGCGCGTCCCTTTCAATGACGTCGACGCCGTCAAGCGCGCCACGACAGGCCGCACCGTCGCCGTGTTCATGGAGCCCATCCAGGGCGAGGGCGGCATCAACGTCCCTGACGACGACTACTTCAAGCGCCTGCGCGCCTGGTGCGACGAGCAGCACGTCCTGCTGATCCTCGATGAGGTGCAGACCGGCTGTGGCCGCCTCGGCACCCTCTTCGGCTACGAGTTCTTCGGCGTCGAGCCGGACATCATCACGCTCGGCAAGGGCCTCGGCGGCGGCGTGCCGCTGTCCGCGTTCCTGGCGAAGGAGCACTGCGCCGTCTTCACCCCGGGCGACCACGGCAGCACGTACGGCGGCGAGCCGCTCACCACGCGCGTCGGCTACGAGGTGATGAAGTACATGGTCGACAACGACCTCCCGGCCGAGGTCGCGCGCAAGGGCAAGATCGTCGAGCGCCGCCTCAACTCCCTGCACGACCGCTTCCCGAACGTACAGTCCGTGCGCGGCAAGGGACTGATGTGGGCCGTGCAATTCAGCGCCGACATCGGCGAGCGGATCACCAACGACGCGCTGGCACACGGCCTCATCCTGAACAACGTCCGTCCCAACGCCGTCCGCATCGTCCCACCCCTGACCGTGAGCGACGAGGAGCTCGAACAGGGCCTCGCCATCCTGGAGCACGTGATCGAGGAGGACGCGAAGGCGCAGGGCACGGGCGCGCCGGCGTTGTCGCCGGACTGAGCCGCCCGCTACGCTGCCGCCGGGAGTGGATGGGTCCCGGTGGGTCTCGCGGTCTTCAAAACCGTTGCGATGGCGCCTGCGCGTCGTCGGGAGGGTTCGACTCCCTCGCACTCCCGCCACCATTGCTTCGAAGTCGGCTCGTTCTACGACTGGCTGGGGGAGCCGGTGCCGGTGGCGCCTGACCTCGGGATCGAGTTCGACGTGCGCCCGGACGACCGCGCGCAAGAGGTCGCGCGAGAGCGGGACGACCACGCGTTCATCCGGGATCCCCTCGACGGTGGCGCCTGCAAGCTCGACCTGCCGCTGGACATGGAGTCGCCGCTGTCCCTGGAGCCGCCGTCGGGCGAGCCCGAGATGGCGCGCGTCCTGGCGATCGCGATCAGGGCCGGCGTGCAGGAGAACTGGCGGGAGCTGCGCGCGATCGAGGAGCAGGTCGATTCGATGACCGAGGCCTTCGACGGGGAGGACGTGCTGCACCCGCGGGTGCGCGCGAACTTCGACGAGGCGAAGGCGATGCTCGTCGAGTGCACGGGCAGGTGCAGAAGTACACGGGGCCGTTCGAGCTGCCGCAGTCCGACGACGAACTCCGGGCAACCGTCCAGCGGATCGTCGACAACAAGGTGGCACACGTCCCGACCAAGTAGCCGTGTCCGCAGTTAGGAGCGGTCTCGATCCCACGAGGGATCGAAGCTCGGCGGCAAGCGCCCCAGCTCCAATCGAAAGCCGGACACAACGTTGAGGCACTCCGCGAACGTGACGACCGGTCCGATGCGGTCGCGCAGGGCACCGGTGACCGAGACGGTGGCACCGTCGCTGGCGAGTGACGCCTTAAACTCATCGGGGCGGTAGTGCGAGCCCCAGATGATCATGGCTCCGTCGAACATGTTGATCTCGAAGAGCGTCTCGCCGGTGCGCTCACTGATGAACCGGACGTAGCCGCCGTCTTGGTACGGCAGGATGGTCACGCAGCATTGATCCACAGCGCCCCCAGGCCAGACCGCTGGCGATTCTGACAGGGCGGCGGCCAGACTGCCTACCCGCCTGTCAAGCACCACCTCCTCGTCGATCTATTGACCTCCTGCTTAAACTTGTACGTACACTCTAATCGAAACCTTAATCGAAACCGCCGGTGTCGTAAGGTCATGAGATGAACGACGAGATCCAGCAGTCAGCCGCGCAGTTCGGCGCTGAAAGTGCGAGACAGGCAGCGCAGTTCGCGCCCGACGCTATTGTCGTGGTCGACCGGCATAGCCGTATCATCATCGCCAACGTGCGCGCAGAGGAGATGTTCGGCTACACGTCCGAAGAGCTTCGCGCGATGGACGTCGGCGCGCTCATTCCTGAGCAATTGCGGGAGGGGCACGAGAGGCAGCTCGCGGGTTACTTGGCCAGCCCAGAGGCGCGACCGATGAGCGGACCAATAGAAGTCGTCGGCCGGCGCAAAGACGGCAGCGAGTTCCCCGCAGAGATCAGCCTCGGGCCGGCCCGGTCGGAACACGGGCTGCTTGTCACAGCCATCATCCGCGACATCACGGACCGCAAGCGGTCCGATCAAGCGCTGCGCCAATCGGAGGCAAGGTTGCGCGCGCTCACCGAGGCAATCCCCGACATGATGTTCCGCATCACGCGCGACGGCACGTATGTGGACTTCGAGCCGGCCAGCGGCATCGAGCCTCTCGTCCCTCCTTCGCAGTTCCTCGGGC
>Ga0153916_10000619_pt1 | contig 24332 bp, 26 predicted proteins | sample Opewatmetagenome_FD_109642 | JGI IMG/M metagenome (GOLD analysis project Ga0153916, IMG submission 109642) | Freshwater wetland microbial communities from Ohio, USA - Open water 3 Core 3 Depth 4 metaG | ecosystem: Environmental > Aquatic > Freshwater > Wetlands | place: USA: Ohio, Lake Erie...
CGAGTAAACTCAAGGGCGCTCGATCTCATAATCGCCGCCACCGCTATTGAACACGATCTTACTCTAGTCACCCGCAACTTCGAGGACTACGAGGACATCCCGAATCTTAAGCTTTACCAAATAAAGTGATTCGGGCTTAACGCGGTATCTTGGCTTTTCAGATCGACTTCGTCATATGGCCGCCGACCCGAGCGTAATCCTCAACTATCTGGCCTGACCTCGCTCAACCACTCCTCATGCACGTCGACCCAGATCGAGTCCTGACCGTGGCAGGTCGACACTTCGCTTAGGTCGAACCTGACCGTGTAGAGCGGGGTGTGGATGCCGCGGTGGTCTCGGATGTTTTCCAGAACGCCGTGGACCAAGCCGATGACGCCGCGCTTGCCTCTTATGTAGCGCGGCGTGCGCGGGTAACCGGTGGGATTTTCGGAGGCAACGATAACGGCGTCGCCGACTTTGAATTTTAATTCCATAGTTCCACTCAATCCGGCCGGACTCTCGGCGATTCCGGAGCGGCTCCTAATTTCATCGCCTCTTTCTGTTGCGAAGGCTCCAGCGCGTAGCCGGCGCCTATGAGACTATCGACGGTGACGAGCTTGGCCAACTCTTCTTCCGACATTCCTTCGGTACCCGTAGGGCGCTGCGGTAAAACGAAATAGCGAACGTCGGAAGTACTGTCCCACACTTGTAGTTCTTTACTGGCGGAAATCTCCAACTGAAACATTTCCTTGACGCAGGCGCGCGGGTTCTGGACAATGTTGGTCCGGTAGCTCTCGTGCTTGTACCACCAGGGCGTGTCGCCGAGAATATCGTAGGGATAACAGGAACAGAGGGTGCAGACGACGACGTTGTGAACTTTGTCGGTATTTTCGACGACGACCAACTTACCGACTTTACCCTGATGCACGCCCATCTCTCTAAGCGCTTCCCGGCCGGTCGCCACCAACGCCTGCTTGAACGCCGGATCGCTCCACGCCTTGGCGACAATCACGCCGCCGGCCCAGGGCCGTTCTTCATGGAGATCCTTCCAGCGCTGTTCCAACTCTTGACGAGTGGACCAACCGCGATGCAGCAGGGCCTGGACGAACACTTCGAGCAACTCCTGGTAGTCCTTTAAATCCTGCTCCAGGTTCACCATGCGCTCTTCCAGCGTGCCGCGGTGTTCCTTCTTTTTGATCTTGAAAAAGTCATCGTAATCGCCGCGCTCCTTGCGATTGTCTTCGGTCACCATGTCCATGGCTTCGACGGCGCGCGCGGAAACCAAGGCAATGCCCTTCACATACTCATCGAGCCATTCTTCCAAATAACGCACCCGGGCTTCGATGTTTTTTCCCTGAGGTTTTCTCGGTTTGAAAAATTGATTCCGGTGCTTGAGCGCCACTCGAGCCTTAAGCAAATCGTAGAAGGTGACAACGCCGCGCCGAATCAAATAGATGATGCGCGGCTCAAACCGCTTGGCCCGGTAGTATTCCAAGTCCTCTTCGACGGCTCGAATGTGAGCCTCGAAGTCGTGCATATGCCCTTCGAACGGTTTGTGCCCATGTTTTCCCGACATGTTGATTCCTCCGCAACGTTCGGCTCAATGGTCTGCCTGCCGCTCATTCGACGTTACTTCAAGGTAAAAGGGATCTGCTCAGGCCCGTAGCCCTGCCAGTATTTATTCGTCGCGGGATCGTAACGTCCCTGGAGAAATCCGCCGGCCTTTTCGGCGCGCACGATGATCGCCACGGTGCGTTCAGCGCCGCTCTTTTCCGCGTGGATTTCATAGGGCGGTACGAGGTCGATCTTGCCGGGTCCGACTTTGACGTTGACGGTTTTACGAACCTCCGCATAGTCGGGCTTCGAGCGATCATCGACGCGCTCATAGCGTTCGATGGTCTCACTGCCGTCGAGCACGCCGTAAAGCGTCCAGTTGTGCGCGTGATCGTGGATCTGCGTGCGGCTGTGCGGCGCTTTGATCAGACCGTTGATGACGAATTTAAAATCGGGATCTTCGTAGAAAAGTAAATTCTGCGCCCGATCCGTCTGGCGGCAGGCCGGCCAATCCTTCGCCTGTGCACCGACCGACGGATCGGCCAAGAGCTCCTGGAGCAGCGGCGTCATTTTCCGCCACCGCGCCGCCGGCTCCTTTTCTTGAGCGAACAACGCGCGCGCGGACGCGATGAATTTCTGCACGGCGGATTGTTGGCTCATGGAAAACCTCCTGCATGGCGGCGGGATAAACTACCGGCTCATTTCTGATCCCGCCGTAACAGCGGCGTCAAGCAGCTTCGTGTCCCGAATGAACCCGAAACACGAAACTCGAAACGATCTCTATGTGCCGTGGTCCCAGGAAGAGAGGTATTTTTGCTGTTCCGGGGTCAGCGTATCGATGCGAATGCCCATGCTGCCGAGCTTCAATTTCGCCACCCAATCCTCCACCGCCTTGGGTACGGCATAGACCTGCGGCGTTAGATTCCGGCGGTTCTTCACCGCCCACTCGGAAGCGAGCGCCTGAGTCGCAAAGCTCATGTCCATCACGGAAGCGGGATGGCCTTCCGCGGCGGCGAGATTGACCAGCCGCCCTTCAGCGAGCAGATAGATTCTCCTGCCGCCGGGCATCACGTAGGCGTCGACGAAGTTGCGCACGTTCTTTTCGACCCGGACCGAAAGCTTTTTGAGCGCCGCGAGGTCGATCTCGATGTCGAAATGGCCGGAGTTGCAGATCACCGCGCCGTTCTTCATGGCTCTAAGGTGATCCTTGGCGATCACATGCATGTCACCGGTCAGCGTAATGAACAGGTCGCCTATTTTGGCGGCTTCTTTCATGGTCATCACTTCGAAGCCGTCCATCGCCGCTTCCAGCGCCCGCACCGGGTCGACTTCGGTGACGATGACTTTAGCGCCCATGCCGCACGCGCGCGCCGCCACCCCCTTGCCGCACCAGCCATAGCCCGCGATCACGATCCGTTTGCCGGCGATGAGCATGTCGGTGGCGCGGATCACGCCGTCGATGGTCGATTGGCCCGTGCCGTAGCGGTTGTCGAAGAGATGCTTGGTCGCGGCGTCGTTGACGGCGATGACGGGAATTTTCAGCGCCTGATCTTTTTCCAAAGCGCGCAGCCGGATCACGCCCGTGGTGGTCTCTTCCATGCTGGCGACCAGAGCCGGAATAAGGTGCGTGTAGGTGGTATGCACCATCGAAACCAGGTCCGCGCCGTCGTCCATGGTGATGACCGGCTTGTGGTCGAGCGCCGCGCGCAAATGCTTGTAGTAAGTCTTGTTGTCTTCCCCCTTGATCGCATAAGTGGGAATGCGGTCATGCCGCACCAACGATGCCGCGACGTCGTCCTGAGTCGACAGCGGGTTGGAGGCGCAGAGAACCACATTAGCGCCGCCGGCTTTTAAAGTTTGCACCAGGTTGGCGGTTTCCGCGGTGACGTGCAGACAGGCGGAAAAACGCATGCCTTGCAGCGGTTTTTCTTTGAGAAACCGTTGTTTGACGCGCTGCAAGACCGGCATATCCTGGCCGGCCCAGAGAATCCGTTTGCGGCCGTTTTGAGCCAACCGAATATCCTTGACGTCATAGTTCTTCGCCATGCTGGATTCCTTCTCCCCGCCTCTCGGTGATTATACCCGCGCCGCCGCTTTTTTTAATCCCGCCGCGCGATCGGTTTTTTCCCAGGTAAACTGACCGTCTTCCGGCGTGCGGCCGAAGTGGCCGTAGGAAGCGGTGGCCCGATAAATGGGCCGCTTAAGATCCAGGGTGTGAATAATACCCTTGGGGCTTAGATCGAAATTGTCTTGCACCAGCTTGGCGATTTTCCCCTCCGGAATCACGCCGGTGCCAAAGGTGTCGACCAGCACGGAGACCGGTTGCGCCACGCCGATGACGTAAGCCAGTTGAACCTCGCATCTCATCGCCAGCTCCGCAGCGACGATGTTTTTGGCGACGTAGCGGGCCATGTAGGCCGCGCTGCGATCGACCTTCGAGGGGTCCTTGCCCGAAAAAGCGCCGCCGCCGTGGCGCCCCATGCCACCGTAGGTATCGACGATGATTTTACGCCCGGTAAGACCGCAATCTCCTTGCGGCCCGCCGACCACGAAGCGGCCGGTCGGATTGACGTGGTAGACCGTCTCTTTGTCGAGGTACTCGGTGGGGATGACGGCTTTGATGACTCCGTCGATGATCGTTTCCCTCAATTTGTGGTATTCGACATCGGCACTATGTTGGGTGGAGATGACGACGTTTTTAACTTTCACCGGCCTGCCGTCGCGGTATTCCACGGTGACTTGAGACTTGCTGTCGGGTCTCAAGAAGTAGGCCTCGCCGCCCTTGCGAATCTTGGCCAGGTATTTGACCAGACTATGCGCCATCTGGATCGGGAAGGGCATCAGCTCGGGAGTTTCATCGCAAGCGTAACCGAACATCATCCCCTGATCGCCGGCACCCTGCTCCTTATGCAGCCCCTCGCCCTCGGTGACGCCTTGCGAGATATCCGGCGACTGCTGCTCGATGGCGGTCAGAATCGCGCAGGTGTTGCCGTCGAATCCCATCGACGAGTCGGTGTAACCGATATCGCGCACCACCTCGCGCACGATATCGACGTAGCTTACCCTGGCCTTGCTGGTGATCTCGCCGGCAACCACCACCATGCCGGTCTTCGCCAAGCTCTCGCAGGCGACCCGGCTGTCGGGGTCCTCGGCCAAGTGGGCGTCCAGGATCGCGTCTGAAACCTGATCGCACAGTTTATCGGGGTGACCTTCGGACACCGATTCGGAAGTAAACAGAAAATCTTTCCCTGCCATGGAACCTCCGGGTATTGCGAGCCAAAAAGAATTTAATTGGTATAGCGGATAAGAGGGGGGGATTCAACCTTAATCGTTTTCGTTGAATCGGTTATCGATCAACTTTTCGATGGCTTTCACCGCCTTTTCGGCGTCTTCCCCGCTGGCTTCGACTTGGATCTTGCTGCCTTGGGTCGCGGCCAGGGTCAACACACCCATGATGCTTCTGCCGTCGGCCGTCTGCCCATCCTTGGAAAAATTAACCTGCGCGCCGAACTTGTTGACGGTTTGCACCAGCAGCGCGGCGGCGCGCGCGTGCACACCGAGCTTGTTCTTGATCTCCAGTTTCTTGACGACTTTGCTCATGCAGTTATTTATCGATATCCCGGTGCCGGACATGGATGCGAAAGCTGGCGCCGGCGAACCGCTTGCGCAACGCCTCCACCAAGACTACCGAGCGGTGCCGGCCGCCGGTGCAGCCGAGGGCCAGGGTCAAGCTGCTCTTGCCCTCGCGCTCGTAGAGCGGCAGGGTAAACTCGAGCAGCGAATAGAGCTGATCGAGAAAGGCGCGGGTCTCCTCGCCTTTCAAGACGTACTCTTCGACCTCGCGTTCCAGCCCGTTCTTGGCGCGCAGTTCGTTGACGAAATAAGGATTGGGCAAAAAGCGCGCGTCTAGAATCACATCCGTATCATGGGGAATGCCGTATTTGTAGCCGAAGGAGGTGAGAAAAATCGTCATGCGGCGCGAGTCCGGGGTCTGGCAAAACTGCTGCTCCATCTCCCGCTTGAGTTGGTGCACGTTGAATTCACTGGTATCGATGACCTTGTCGGCCGACGCGCGCATCGCCTCCAGCGCCTTGCGCTCGCGGGAGATGCCCTCTTGAATCGAGCCTTGTCCGGCCCGGGGATGCGGTCGCCGCGTTTCGCTGAAGCGCCTGAGCAAGACTTCATCCGCGGCATCGAAGAACAGCACCTGGACATGGTGGCCGGCGGCACGCATTTCGGCCAGCACCTGCGGCCATGACTGCAAGAACTGCCCGCCGCGCATATCCACGCCCAGGGCGATGCGCAGGATTTCTTCTTGGTAGCCCTGACACAGGTCAATGAACTTGGGAATGAGCAGCGCGGGAAGATTATCGACGCAAAAAAAACCGTTGTCCTCGAGGGCGCGAATGGCGGAACTTTTCCCGGAACCCGAAAGCCCCGTGACGATGATGATATACAGCCCTTCGGCCATGGGATTCTAGAATTTCCGGTCTTCTGCGGCGATGATCTGATAGAGCTCCTGGCTCGTCTTTCCCTGCATCAATCGGCGCCGAAAGGCTTCGTCCTTGAGCAATCGGGAGATCCTGGCCAGAGCCTTGAGATGATCAGCCGCCGCGTTCTCGGGGGCGATCAGCAGGAAAAATAAATGGCTGCGCCCGCCGTCCATGGAGGCGAAATCGACTCCCTCGACGCTGCGCGCGAAAACTCCCAACACGCGCTCGACGCCGGCGATTCTTCCATGCGGGATGGCCACCCCCTCGCCGATGGCCGTGGTGCTGATCTGCTCCCGTTCCAAAAGGACCTGGAGCACCCGGTTCTTATCCAAAGACTTGTGGTTCGCCACCAGCCAATCCGCCATCTCTTGGAGCGCGGCTCCCTTCTCCCGGCCGGCGAGATCGGGGATGATGGATTGGACGGTCAAAAAATCGGTGATTTTCACTCGCCTGCCCTTCTACGGCTGAGCTTGGTTTTTTCCTTGCTCTTTTTTATCTGGCGCTCAATTTTATCCATCACCAGGTCGATGGCGGCATAAAGATCCGCCGTTTCTTCTTTGCCATGGATCACTGCTCCGTGGGCATGGAGCTCGACTTCGGCAACCTGGCAATCCTTGGAGTCCACCGCCAGCACGACATGCGCCTCCAAGGGCCGCGAAAAATATTTGCCGACGCGGCGAACCTTTTCCGCCGCGTAATCTTTGAGCGCATCGGTGGGCTTCGTATGACGAAAGGTTACGGAAACTTTGACCTCGCTCATTGGGCTGTTTATCCTTTTGCGTTTTATTTGCGGAAGAAGGGTTGGCGTCGTTTCGAAGAGGGGAGAATACCCATCGCCTCGCGGTATTTGGCGACGGTGCGCCGGGCGATCTCGACGGAATCGTCGGACAGGAGCGCCGCGATATGTTGATCGCTGTAGGGTTTGCGCGGATCCTCGGCGGCGATGATAGCGCGGATCTTTTCTTTCACGCTCTCGCTCGCCACGTCTTCTCCGGTGCCGCTGTGAAGACCGCTTTGAAAAAAGAACTTCAGCTCAAACAATCCCTGGGGGGTATGCACGTACTTGTTCGCCGTCGCCCGGCTGACGGTTGACTCATGCATGTGGATGTCCTCGGCCACGTCCCTGAGCACCATCGGCTTGAGATGGCTGACGCCATGATCGAGAAACTGAAGCTGAAATTTAAAAATGCTCTGGGTGACGCGAAAAAGGGTCTGCTGGCGCTGCTGAATGCTTTTGATCAACCAAGCGGCGGCACGCACCTTTTCTTGCAGGTACTGCCGCGCTTGCTCCTCTTCCGCCCCTTCCTGCCCCGCCATGCGCCGATAGAGCGAGCTCACCCGTAGCCGCGGCACGCCATCGTCGTTGAGATAAATCTGGTATTCGCCGCCAACTTTCTCGACAAAGACATCCGGTAAAACCGTGCGGATTTCTTCCTGCTCAAAACCGCGCGACGGCTTCGGTTCCAGGGAGGCGATCAGATGGGCCGCGGCGGCTATTTCATCGATGGTCACACCCAACTCGCGGGCCATTTTCTCATATCGCCGGGACTCCAGATGATTCAATTGGTCGCTGACGATGCGCGCCGCCAAGCTGTCGCTGAGGCCAAGATTCTCCAATTGCGCAAGCAAACATTCGCGCAGGTCTCGCGCCGCCACTCCGACCGGATCGAAAAAATGAATTCGTTTCAAAATCGCCTCGAATTCTTCAGGCGAGCCGCCGGTCGCGGCGCATACCTCTTCGGCGGCAAGCGCAAGGTAACCGTTTTCGTCGAGGTTTTGGATGATGTAGAGACCGATGGTGGCTTCGCTATCGGTGATCTTGGAGAGGCGCAACTGCCAGATAAGGTAGTCTTCCAGGGAGCTCTTTTTGGTGAGGCTATTTTCCCATGACGGCGGTCCATCGGCGTCGTCGCCGGTGGCCTCGGCGGTGAGCGAGCCGTGAATCGAATTGGAATGGGTGTCGAGGTATTCCTGCCAATCCAAGGTGCCGATCTTGTCCACGGCGGACTGTTCCCGATTGACAACGGCTTCGGTCACCGGTTCGCTGCTGACCGCCTGGATCTCCGGGCGCGCCGGCGCGCCCGCTTCGGATTCATCCGTGGCGCCTTCTTCAAGGGCGGGATTTTCCTGTAGCTCCTTGGTGATCATCTCCTGTAATTCGAGGCGGGACAGCTGCAGCAGCTTGATCGCTTGCTGCAGCTGGGGCGTCATCACCAACTGCTGGACGAGCTTTTGAACCTGGCGAATCTCAAGAGCCATAATTAAAACTTAAAGCCTTCCCCCAAGTAGAATTTCCGAGCTTTCGGGCTCGCGGCGATTTTTTCCGGCGTTCCCTCTTCTAACACCGATCCTTCGTTGACGATGTACGCGCGGTCGCAAATGCCCAGAGTTTCGCGCACGTTGTGGTCCGTGATGAGAATGCCGATCCCGCTGGTAATCAGCCGCCGAATGATTTTCTGAATTTCGCCCACCGCAATCGGATCGATCCCCGTAAAAGGTTCGTCCAAAAGCAAAAAATAAGGCGACAGCACCAGCGCCCGGGCAATTTCCACCCTGCGCCGCTCGCCGCCCGAAAGCGTAAAGGCCTTATGGGTTGCGAGATGGGCGATACCAAGCATTTTTAAGAGCGCCAAAGAGTGTTCTTCTTGCTGCTCACTCGTCAGTTCGAGGGTTTGCAGGATGGCGAGCAGATTTTCCTCCACCGTGAGCCGCCTAAAGACCGATGACTCTTGAGGCAGATAGCTGATTCCCGCCCGCGCCCTTTGATAAATGGGCGTGCCGGTTAAATCCTCGTCATTGAGCAGCACTTTCCCCTCATCCGGTTGCACCAAACCGACCAACATGTAAAACGTCGTCGTCTTTCCCGCGCCGTTGGGCCCCAGCAAGCCAACCACTTCGCCCCCTTTGACTTCCAGCCCTACGCCATCGACGACCCGCCGGCCGCCATAAGATTTGGTCACCGCCACCGCTTTGAGCGTGCTCATTTCTGCTTGCCGGGAGCGGCAGCCCCTTTGTCCCGACTCTGAAGGTCTTCTGGAAAAATCGTCGCCTGGACTCGAATCTTGCTGTCTCCTTCGGCGACGGCGCGGTCCTGCTCGGTAAAATAAATAACCTTGGTGCCGCTTACCTGGCTGTTCCCTTGGCGCATCATGGGGTTTCCCGTGAGCGTCACCGTCTTGGCCTTGTCGTCGAAAACCGCCTTCTCGCCGGTCGCTATGCGATTGCCCTGAACCGCACTCACCTTGCCCTCGGCGATGATCTGCTTCATCTGCTTCATCTCAGGCTCGTAATAAGCGGTGAGCGTTTCACTCCTCATCGTCATATCCGCCTGAATCGTTACGACACGCCCTTTATAGGTGACGGTATTTTTTTTCTGATCGACTTCCATCCAATCCGAAGTAATATAAATCGGATCTTTTTTATTGAATTCAAAAGCGCTGGAGCCGGATTTTTTTTCCGGCCTTTCTTTGGCTTGTATGGCCGCCTCCCCGGCGAAAGCGATCATTGACGGCGAGATCAGCAGCCATGACAAGAGCATCCAGTGGAACGCCGAGTTGCGCATTTAGCCCCCAAAGCTCCGATTTGCGTCGTTTTTTGATTTCATGCTTTCCAGCTTCCCCGGTTCGACCTTGGTCTTGACGTCGCGCAGCAAGCGCATTTTCTTTTCTTCCAAATCAACCTCCATGCGCGAGCCTTGCAACTCGATCCCTGAGCTGATCATGGTAGTTTTACTGGGCAGCGTGATCTGTTGTTTACCCGGCAAATAAACGGCTTCTTCGGACGTGAGAACGTAACCCTGGTAAGTGACTTGAACGGCGCCCTGCAGCACTATTTTTTCCAACTCATTTTCCTTGAGGAAAATCCGCGCCACCTCCCCGGTCGTCTCCGCGGTTTCCCCTTTCTTATCGTAAAAATAAAAGCGCGGCTTTTTGATGATCGCTTCTTTCTGTTCTTTTAAATAATTAGCCTCATCGCCAAAAATTTCCCAGACCTTCCGGCCGTCCTCGATCTTGGCCCGATGGAAATCCTTCATCTTGAGGGCCGCCTCTGGAAGGTAATCCAAAGCCTCAAGAGGGTTTTTTTTAAGTTCGCGAAGCTTTTGGAGTCCGATCGTCTGAGCTACTTTATAGCCGACTCCTCCGAGGGAGAGAAAAATAGCGATGAGCAATATAAGTCTTCGATGTTTGCGCATAACGGATACTATCAATGAAATGTAAAAATAGCATTCTTTCGCAAACCTGTAAAGCAATGGGCATGAAAATTGCTTAAAAAAGCGGAATAATTCGAAATTTACCCTGCTTATTTCTTTGGCAGGAACTCCCAGCGGCCTGGGCCGTCAGGATCAACTCCGAAATTTCCCGCACCGCCCCTCTCCCCCCCCGAGCTTTAGTAACGTAATCCGCCAGGCGGCGAACTCCCGACCAGCAATCCTGCACTGTCAGCGCCAAGCCGGCTTTTTGCAGTAGCGGGATATCAATGAGATCATCGCCGACATAGGCGATCGCTTCATCGGTGAGTCCGGTTTCCGCTTTGATCCGGTCATAAGCCTCGATTTTGCTCTGGACCCCCTGATAGACCAACTCGACACCCAGTTCCCTGGCACGATGGCGCACCGCGTCCGATGAGCGGCCGCTGATAAAGCCGACTTCGATGCCGGCGCGTTTTAATAGTGCGATTCCCTGCCCGTCGCGCACGTCGAATCGCTTGCTTTCGGTGCCAAGATTGTCGATCACGATGCCGCCGTCGGTAAGAACTCCGTCGACGTCGAGCAGCAAAAGTTTGATCTTCCGGGCTTTTTGGCGCAGCCGTGCGGGGGTTGCTTTCACGGATGATTCATACGATGCCGGATTTGATGAGATCGTGGAGATGGATGACGCCCAGCGGTATTTGACTCCCGTTCTCCAAAACAAACAACGATGTAATCGGATACCGCTCCATGATGGCGACCGCTTCCGCCGCTAATGTTTCCGCCGGGATGGTTTTGGGTTGCCGAGTCATCAGATCTTTTGCCTTCAAGCTAAAAATATCCCTATGGCGTTCAAGACCGCGTCTAAGGTCGCCGTCGGTAATGATGCCCACGAGTTTTCCTTGAGAATCCACTACACCGGTAACCCCTAACCGCTTGGAGGTGATTTCAAACAGGGCTTCCTTTACCGGCCTATCTTGGTCGACCAGCGGCACCTGATCTCCGCGATGCATTAAATCTTCCACCCTAAGCAAAAGCTTTCGTCCCAGGATGCCGCCGGGATGGCGGACCGCGAAATCTTCTTCTTTAAATCCCCGTTGTTCGAGAAGGGCGACCGCCAAGGCGTCTCCCACCGCCAATGCCGCCGTCGTACTCGCGGTCGGCGCCAGACCGAGGGGGCATGCCTCTTCGGCGACGGCCACATCGAGGACCACATCGCCGGCTTTCGCCAGCGTCGAATCCGTCTTACCGGTCATCACGACCAGTTTTAATTCATGCAGCTTGAAGTGGGGCAGCAGCTTGAGGATCTCTTCGGTTTCGCCGCTGTTGGAAACGGCCAGGATTACGTCTCCCTTCATCACCATGCCGAGATCGCCATGCACGGCGTCGCCCGAATGAAGAAAAAAAGAGGGTGTGCCGGTGCTCGCCAGCGTGGCGGCGATCTTACGGCAGATCAATCCCGATTTGCCGATTCCGGTCACCACCACCTTGCCCCGGCAGGTATGCAGCAATTCAACAGCCTGGACAAAACGGTCGTCAAGCCGTTCGACGATCGACGTAATGCCCCTGGCTTCGATCTCGAGAACGGCCTTCGCCCGTTGCAAAAGCACAGCTTTTTTCACGAAATTGAATTACCCTTTCTGAATTTCATCGAGCCGCTTGACGACCCCTATCAGCCCCTCGAATTCCCGCAGCGGCAGCGAGTTCGGACCGTCGCTCAGGGCGTGATCCGGGTCTTCGTGAACTTCCATAAAAAGCGCATCGACGCCCACCGCTACGCCGGCGCGCGCCAGCGAACCGATATATTTTCTTTCGCCCCCGGAAGCTTTTCCCAACCCGCCCGGCAGTTGCAAACTGTGGGTCGCGTCGAAAATCACCGGATAGCCGAGCTCGCGCATAACCACCAACGAACGCATATCGGAAACCAAGTTGTTATAGCCGAATGAAACGCCGCGTTCGGTCAGCAACACCTGCTGGTTTCCCGTCGAAAGAATTTTCTCAAGAACGTTGCCGATGTCCCAGGGGGCAAGAAACTGCCCTTTCTTGACGTTGACCACCCGTCCCGCCCGCGCCACCGCGATGACAAAGTCGGTTTGCCGGCAGAGAAACGCGGGAATCTGCAACACATCCGCGACTTCCCGTACGGCGCCTAATTGACCGGCTTCATGAACGTCGGTGAGAATCGGCACGCCGACCTGCTTTTTAACTTCGGCGAGAATGGCGAGCCCCTTTTCCAGCCCGGGGCCGCGGTAGGAATCCGCCGAGGAACGGTTCGCCTTGTCATAGGACGACTTGAAGATATAAGGAACGCCGGCGCGCTCCGCCGCTTGTTTGAGCAGCGTCGCATGCCTTAACGCCGAATCCCGGCTCTCGATCACGCAGGGACCGGCAATGATCGCCAGCGGGCTCCCGCCGCCGACCTCAATATTCCCGACTTTTACTTTCTTGGTGATCATGAGCGGGCGAACCCAACTGAAAAGCGCATCATGGACGCACGGCTTTGATGCGCGGAACCTCTTTCAACGACTGCCGGTTTTGCACGGCGGCCTTGATGAACCCCTTGAAAAGCGGATGGCAATCCATCGGCCGCGACTTGAACTCCGGGTGAAACTGGCAGCCCAAAAACCAAGGATGATCCTTGAGCTCCATGATCTCGACCAGATTGCCGTCCGGCGAGAGGCCGCTGAGAACCATTCCTTTATCGTTAAACCGCTCGAAGTAGTCGTTGTTAAATTCGTAGCGATGGCGGTGGCGCTCGGAAATCCTTTTGCGGCCGTAGAGCTTCAGCGCCAGCGAGTCGTCCCGCAGAACGCAAGGATAGGCGCCCAGCCTCATGGTTCCGCCCTTGGCGTCAACCCCCTTCTGTCCCTCCATCAAATGGATCACCGGATAAGGGCTGTTCGCATCGAATTCGGTGGAATTGGCGCCCGCGAGCCCGCAAACGTTGCGCGCGAACTCGACCGCGGCCATCTGCATGCCGAGGCAGATGCCGAAAAAGGGCGTCTGCCGCTCCCGCGCGTAGCGGATCGCTTCGATCTTGCCCTCGCTGCCGCGCTCGCCGAAGCCGCCCGGAACCAACAATCCGTCGACTTGGCTCAACAGTTCCTGGGCTCCCACCTCCTCGATTTTTTCCGCCTCGATGCATTCTATCTCGACCTTGCTTTCGTTGGCGACGCCGCCGTGAGTCAGCGCTTCGAACAAACTTTTGTACGATTCCTTGAGGCTCATGTATTTTCCGACCACGGCGATTTTGACTGACGACTTCGGATTGTTCAGCGTCTGCGCAACCTTCTGCCATTTCTGCAGATTGGGCGCGCCCGTCCACATGTGGAGCTTCTCGACGATCTGCGCATCCAGCCCTTCCTCGTGAAACACCAGCGGCACTTCGTAAATCCACTCGACGTCTTTGGCGGTGATCACCGATTCCTCTTTCACGTTGCAGAAATGCGCGATTTTCGCTTTGATCTTGCGGTCGAGAAAGCGATCGGTGCGGCAGAGCAGAATATCGGGCTGAATGCCCAATCCAGTGAGTTCTTTGACGCTATGCTGCGTCGGCTTGGTTTTCAATTCGCCGCCGCCGGTGATGTAGGGCACCAAGGTTAGGTGAACATAAAGAACGTTCTCCCGGCCACAGTCCCAGGCGAATTCGCGAATCGCTTCCAAAAACGGCAGCCCCTCGATATCGCCCACGGTGCCGCCGACCTCGCCGATGGCGATGTCGTAACCTTCGGCGGCGGCCAGGATGCGCCGTTTGATCTCGTCGGTGATATGCGGGATGACCTGCACGGTTCCACCGAGATAGTCGCCGCGCCGCTCCTTGGCGATGACGGTCTCGTAGATTTGGCCCGTGGTGCAGTTGTTTTTCTTTCCCATGGCGGTCGAGACGTAGCGCTCGTAATGACCCAGATCCAAATCCGTCTCCGCGCCGTCATCGGTGACAAACACCTCGCCATGCTGGAACGGGCTCATGGTGCCGGGATCGACGTTGATGTAGGGGTCCATCTTAAGCAGCGTAACTTTCAGCCCCCGGCTCTCCATCAGCGCGCCGATGGAAGCCGAAGCCAACCCCTTGCCCAACGACGATACCACGCCGCCCGTCACGAAAATAAACTTGGTTTTCACGCTAGCCATGGCTCCCCTTCAGTTCATGTGCTGCAAGAAATAGCGCTCGGCTTTCGGCAAATCTTCCGGAGTGTCGACTTCAACCGATTTTTCGTCCGCTTGCGCAACAAAGATTCGATAGCCGTAAACCAACGCCCGTAGTTGTTCCAGACTTTCGATTTGTTCCAGGGGTGCAGGACGCAGACGCGCGAATTTGAGCAAGAAATCGCGCCGGTAAACATAGAGCCCGAGATGGCGATGGCCCCACAGGCGCCGGCGGGAACGGGCCGGCGATTTATCGCCTGCCAGATCGACGGCATCATTGCGCGCGTAGGGAATCGGCGCGCGCGAAAAGTAAAGAGCGAATCCCGCGCGGTCCGTGAGTACCTTGACGACATTGGGATTGCGCCACTCCATTTCATCATAAATCGGCGTCGACACTGTCCCCATCGGAATCGCACGGTTACGGCGTAGCGGACGCACCGCGTTTGTGATCGTCTGCGGCCGAATAAACGGCAAATCGCCCTGCACGTTGACCAGCCAGTCCGCTTTAACCCTGCGCGCCACTTCCGCCAATCGGTCCGTGCCCGTCGCGTGATCCCGCGACGTCATCATCACTTCGCCGCCGAATCCGCGCACGGCTTCCTCTATCCGTCGATCGTCGGTGGCGACCAACACGCGATCCAGCACGCCCGCTCTGCAAGCGCTCTCGTAGACATGCTGAATCATCGGCTTGCCGCCGATCTTAGCTAACGGCTTTCCCGGAAAACGGCTTGAACCGTAGCGCGCCGGGATGATTGCCACAACGGCCATTGGGTCACTGACTCAGAGATGCGGCGACGATTGAAAGAAAGGTCAAAGTTTAACTTCCGTCCCCAAAAATAAAAAACCGCAATGGCTTTCTGGGAAAGCGCATCACGGAATTTGATAATACGCCGCCGATAAAAAGGTGTCAATGAGAATCCGCTCGACATCAATAGGATCGGCCCATCAGTTTCGGCAGCGCTCACGTGGCAGTGGTTGCCGAGATCATGGGGTTGCCTCAAGCTAGGCGAAACCTTGACTTCTCGGCGCCGCCCTATGATAGGAATGACTTCTGTCCCAAGATTCATTGCAAATGAGGAGCGCGGCGAACCAAAGCAGATGGGAACAACGGCAGCTAATTCCGAGGAGTGAGCGAGATCATGATCATCGACGCTGACGGCCATTTTTTCGAGACCGAAGAGCTGTTTGAAAAATACCTGGAACCAGGGCTGAAAAACTATCGCCCGCGACTGCTGACGGACGACCAAGGGTACAATTTCTGGGTGGTCGACGGTCAGACACCCTATAAAAGACCTTCGGTCAAGGGCGGAGGAGCCCCCGGCACGGCGGCTCCTCCGGGCAAAGCGATCCAGTCGGCGCGCCGCGCCTCTGCCGGCAGCCAGACATTAACCAATCTTAAAGAGCGGCTCGATGACCTCGACCGGGAAGGGATCGACCTGCAATTCATCTACCCGAGCTTTCTCCTTCATGTGAATGCTTGGTCGGACGGAATCCTGGCGATGGGGGTTTGCCGCGCCTACAATACCGGCCTGGCGAAGCTTTGCGCGCAAGCGCCGGATCGGTTCCGAGGGGTCGGCGTGGTTTCCTTGCAAGACCCCCAAGGAGCGGCCAAGGAGCTTGAGCGGATCAAGGAATTGGGCATGACCGCCGTCATGATCAACGGCACCGCCGGCGTGAAACGGCTGGATCACCCCCATCACGAGCCGTTTTTTGCCGAGGCGGATCGTTTGAAGCTGCCGATCGCGGTCCATTTCAGCCTGCAATTTCCCGCCGTTGACCGGCTGTTTGAGCACCACTTTCCGAACCGGGTGCTGGCGGGCGTCTTCCCGATCATGGCCGGCCTCACCAGCGTGCTTTGTTCTGGACTGTTGGACCGCTTTAATAACCTGACTTTCGCTTTCCTCGAGGGCGGCATTAGCTGGGTGCCGGCCCATCTGGAACGGATGAACGATCATTTTGACAATCCACGCTATGGGGCGAAAGATCTCATCAGCCATCCGCCGAGCGATTACTTAAAGTCGGGGCGAATTTTTTTCGGCTGCGAAGGCAACGAATCGTTTCTTGGACGCGTCGTCGAAGAGGTCGGTGAAGATCTTTGCATGTTCTCATCGGACTACCCGCACGCCGACCGGACCGAGGGAACCGCTCGCTATCTAAGCGAGCGCGCTGATATTTCGGAAACCATGCGAAAAAAGCTTCTGGCGGATAACGCGCGCCGTTTTTACGGCATTTAATTGAAACTTCTCGGATACTTAGACGAAACGTTGAAGAGTCGGGTAGCCATGGCTCTGAGCTTTCGCCTCAGGGTTATTTTTTCTGTTTGAGCCTCTTTAGGAAAGGGCTTGAAGAAAACCGCTAACGATCACGTCTAAGCTACATCGAAAGGAGGTGAGACAATGAAAAGCGCGCTAAGGATGTTGGTTGTTGCAGTAACCATGTTCGCGTTCGGAGGCGCCGGCTTCGCCGCGGAGAAGGCGATGGAGAAAAAAGCCGAGAAAGCCATAGAGAAGACGGCGGAAAAAGGACTGGAAAAAGCAGCTGAGAAGAAGGAAGAGAAAGCGACCAAAAAAGCCAAAACCAAGAAACCGGCCAAGAAGTCCGCTGACAAGACCTCCGAAAAGGCTAAGGATAAAATGGAAGAGAAAACGAAGTAAATCGCTTCCGATCTGACATTTTCCAAGAGGGATAGCGGCATAGCCGTTATCCCTCTGCCGTTTAATCCCCCCGCTCCCCGGCGAAAAGCTCCGATCTTTTTCTTGAGATCGCAAAACCAGCTTGCTTTAACCCCATTCGATACTATAAAATTTTATCAGGCAACGGGTTCCCACGTGTTTGGGGCATTGAAAGGAGGAGTGGAGATGGAGCTGCCGAAATGCCAGAAGTGCAACAACGGAATTCTTATCCCGCTATCGGATTATGGGCAGGAAGGGGCTTCCGTGATGTTCAAGGCTTGGGCCTGTACGAATCCCGATTGCGGCTTCTCGCTGCGCGTGGATAAAGGCGAAGTCAGCTACGGCAAGCGGATCGAGCCCAAACATTGAGGCTGCTTAAAAAGTTTTTCTGATTCAAATTCTCTCACGCCTCCGAATCTGCCCGGTCGCAAGTTCGCTGCGGCTGCTCTCCTAAGCCGGCAGGCTTCGATTGAAACTCTCAATCGCCCGCCCAAACAACTCGCAGCCTTTTTTTAACGCCGCCAAACATTTTCCCTGCGTCGCGCCGTCAGTCGCGTAGCGCCGGAGAATTTCCGGCGCGATCCACTCATGCCCGGCTTCGTCGGCGAGCAGGGTGTCGCGGTAAATCGACGCGGTTTTCGCATCGATGGGTGCCACCCGCTCGATGAAGGACTTGGAGGTTCGAGGAAAAAACTCTTCGTGGCCGAATTGGACGCTGGCGATCAACTCGCACAGCGAAGCCAAGGAAGCGTGAAAGTTCCACAGCTCTTTCAATTCCGGCAGCGGTTCATTCCACAGGGCATCGGGGTCACCGTCCAATTCCTTGATTCTCTGCCGCAGAATCGAGGCATGCTTGAGCTCGTTAACGACATATTCCGACATCGGCTGCTGCAGGTCCAAATCGGGGATTTTCCCGACCCAGGGCGCGCTGACCTCCGCCGCCTTGCGCTCCATCACCACGCCGAACTGGAGCCGGCGCAAAACGATCGCCGGGCTCAACGGTTTCTCGGCACCATAGCTTTTTCTTTCGGCATTGATCTTTGCCCAGAAGGTTTCGCGATATTGCGCCAATTGTTTGAGAAACTCTGCCGGCTGCAAGGCTTCCATGTTTTACCTCCTCGTCGAGCAACATGGCGATTGACTTAGGAATTCTTTTAGGTTTTAACAATACAAGATTTTTTCTTTATGTAAAACTGCCTGGCTTGCTCGTCGCCGAGTCGAAGTCGCCTGCTGATGAATTCCAGCGAAGCCAAAACCTACGTCGATAATCTCTACGCGGATCTCTACGCCCACTGGGAACTGAAGATCAACCGCGGCCCGTTCATGAGCCGGCTGCGCGACGGCAGTTTGCCGCTCGCGAGCGTGCGCCGCTTTTTCAAAGACTGGGGACTCTTCTCCATCGAAGTGGTCGCGCTCAACGCCGTTTCCTATTACGTGCACCTGCCCTTTTTCGTCCGCAACTTCGACTTGCTACCAGCTTTTTCGGACAAGATCGCCGAGGAGCTGATCTCGCCGAAACCTCCCGGCCATATTCTGATCCTGCTCGAAACCGCCAAAGCGCTGGGGCTTCCGAAAGAAGAGTTGTTCGAACAGCCGGCATCCGCGCCCGGACGAGCGATTAGCGATTACTGCCGGCGGATTTTTCAGGATGGGTCGATCATCGAGCTCTGGGGCATGCATGTTTACGAGGAGACCCTCGGCCACTGGGCGAAACAATGGGGCGAGGCGCTCGTCTCCCACTACGGCTTGAGCAAGCACCAGGCGATTTACTTTACCGCCCACGCGGAAGCGGATTTGGTGCAGCACGAAGACCATATGGGACATGGGCCGCTGAACCGCATGATCCTTCAGCGTATTTTGGAACAGGGCATGACGACGCAAAAGCTCGGCTACGATCCAAAGTACTGCGCTTTTACCATGGTCGACCTGCACACCCTGATGGAAAACCATGCGTTGGAAAATCCCTACCCATCTTAATGCCCCGGCGGCCAATCCAATTTCGTTTTCAACTAGCGATAACTCCATGGCCGATCTTGCCGTCCTCGTAACGACTCGCATCCCAACGTTGTTGCTACTTGCTTCGTTGTTAATCGTTTCGCCGTCTCGGGCCGCTGAGCTTCCCGGGAAGTGGAAAATCCGCGTTCCAATGCCGTCGGCGCGCACCGAAGTTGCCGCGGTGGAACTGGGCGGACAAATCTATGTGATGGGCGGCTACGAAAAAAACGGTGACCTGGTCGAAGCCTACGATCCCAGGCAAAACAACTGGCGACGGCGGGCTTCCTTACCCCGTGCGCTGCACCACCTAGGCGCCGCGTCCGTTGCCGGCAAGATTTATGTGATCGGTGGCTATCTCTCCGGTATCGGCTCGGTGGACACCGTTTACGAGTATGATTCGTCCGCCGACCGCTGGCGCAGTCGCTCGTCCATGCCGACGGCGCGCGGCGCGTTGGCGGTGGGCGTGGTCGGCGGAAAAATCTGCGCCGTCGGCGGCGTCGGCACAAACGGCAAGAACACCGGCGCCAATGAGGAGTTTGATCCGGCCCAAGACCGCTGGACGAAACGCGCGCCGATTCCAACGCCGAGGGATCATCACGCCATCGGCATCGTCAACGGCAAACTTTACGCCATCGGCGGGCGCATCGACGGCAGGCATGCCAAGAGCATCGCAAACAATGAAGAATATGATCCGGCGACGGATCAATGGCGCACCCGCGCGCCGCTGCCAACGGTGCGAAGCGGAATCGCCGGGGCGGCGCTCAACGGCAAGATATTCGTGTTCGGCGGCGAGTCGAATCTCGGCACACACAATCAGACAGAATCCTATGATCCCGTGAACAACAGTTGGCAAGGTTGGGCGCCCATGCCCACGGCGAGACATGGGCTCGGCGCGGCGATCGTCGGCAACTCGATATATGTCATCTCGGGCGGCCCCAAGCCAGGCGCGACGTTTTCTTCGGTAAACGAAGTATTCACACCAATAAACTAAGGAGCAAAAACATGATGCCCGAAAATCTTCGCACTGCGTACCATTGGAACTACCGCCCGCAAACACCGCGCCGTCCCGAATGGTTCACCGAGTGGCCGGGAGGGAACCGGATCGCCGTGACGATCAACGTGATGCATGAATGGGAGTCTCGCCCCCGCGCAGGTACCTCCAGAAAAGGCCCCATGACCACCGGCAACTCGGTTCTCGATTTTCTCGGGCTCAGCGCGCGCGAGTATGGCGCCAACTTCGGGTTTGCGCGCCTGCTCGATGTTTTCGACCGCTGCGGCGTCAAGGCCACGGTGCTCGCCAGCGGTCTGATGGCGGAACTTTTTCCGGAGTCGCTCAGAGAAGCCTGGCGCCGGGGACATGAGGTGGCCAGCCATCACTGGGACCAAACCAAGCACCCCTACGAGTATCAAAGCGAAGATGAAGAGCACGATGCCATGGCCAAGACGGCGGCGGCCATCGAGCGCGCCACCGGTGAGCGTCCGCTCGGCTATATGTCTCCCGGACCGCGCCCGAGTCCTTTCACTTTAACAATTTCAGCGGCGCTCGGCTTTAAATGGAACGGCGACTACTGCGACTCAGACGTCCCGTACATGATCGACGTCAACGGCAAGCGATTAGTCTCCGTCGGTTACGTGCGGCCTGCCCATTCGGACAACGACATCATGCCGCTCGGACTGGCCGGGGCGCTACAGCAGTTAAAGGACGACTTCGACGCCCACTATGAGGAGGCCGCGCGCCACCCGATGAAGTTTCGCCTGGCCGTGCATAACTTTACCGGCGGCAGGCCGGGCTTGGCGAAGGTCGTGGAAAATTTTCTCCTTTACGTGAAAGGCCATCCCGGCGTCTGGTTCTGCCGCTGCATCGACATGGCCGAATTCTGGGCGGAGCGGGAGAAAATCTAAAAGCTGTCATGATAGTCGGCCTTCGGCAAGCCGCGGACTATTCGACCGCCTGCGCAAAGAATCGGAGGATGCGCGACGGGAGCCAGCTTAGATCACCGGGAAATTTTCCCGAAACAAATCCGACATGGCCGCCGGTCTGTGAAAACTCCAGAGCGACGCGGTCGGAAACTTCCGCTGGAGTCGGCAACGCGTTGTCCGGGAAGAAGGGGTCGTTGCGCGCGCCGATCATCAGCGTCGGAACCCGAATCCGCCGCAGCCAGGGCTTGCTGCTGGAGCGCTGCCAGTACTCACAGGCGTCGTTGAATCCGTGAATCGGTGCGGTGTAAAGATCGTCGATCTCCCGAAATGTGGAAGTGGCACGTAGAGCGCGCCCATCGATGGGAAGACCATGGGCCGAGATCTTGGCCAGCACTTTCGGTTTCAGCGACCTGAGAAACCGGCTCGTGTAGATCAGCTTGTTCCAGCCGTAGTCGAGCCGTTGCGCCCCGATCGTGAGATCGACCGGAACCGAGATCGCCGCGGCGCGATCGACGACGCCCAATGCATTTTCTCCTTGCTCGCCCAACCATTTAAGCAACATGTTCCCGCCGATCGAAACCCCGACCGGGTACAGGCGGGAATTCGGCTCCCGTGCTCTGAATCTGCGTAGAATCCAGTCGATCTCCGATGAGTCGCCGGAATAATAGGCCCGCGCCAAGCGGTTCACTTCTCCGCTACAGCCGCGCAGATGAACCACCACGCCGCGCCCTCCACGGCGCATGAGCTCATTCATGAGGCTCACCGCGTAGTGGCTGCGCGAAGAGCCTTCCAAGCCGTGGAAGAGAACGACCAAGCTCGAGCCCGGTGCGGTAGGGTCGAGCCAATCAAGATCGATGAAGTCTCCGTCCGGGGTTTCCCAACGCTCGCGCCGATAAGTGAAATTCATCGGCTGCCTGAGCGAGTAGGCATAGATTGTTTGTATATGTCCGCCCGGCAGCCAGCCCGGGGCCGTGTAATGGGAAAGATCCATGGAGTCTGATCGATCTTTCATGAGCGTAGGGCGCGACACCGTCGGCTACTAGCGCGAGCCCTTTATTCTTTCAACTCGTCGGGCGCGACGAAGCCGTGGCGCAGGGTATTTTCGGAAATCGTCCGCGGCTCGAGAAATTGCAGGAGATAATCCGGCCCGCCCGCCTTGGAACCGATGCCGGAGAGTTTCAAGCCGCCGAAGGGCTGGCGTTCGACGATGGCGCCGGTGATGCCGCGGTTGATATAGAGATTACCGACGCGAAACGCTCGGCGGGCTTTTTCGATATGGCCGGGAGAACGGGAAAAGACGCCCCCGGTCAGAGCGAAGGAAGTATGGTTGGCGATCTCCAGCGCATGCTCAAAGTCGCGCGCTTTCATCACCGACAGCAGAGGGCCGAAGATTTCTTCATTGGCTAATCGGTGCTGCGGTTCGATGCCGCTGAAGATCGCCGGGCCGACGAAATAGCCTTCGCCGGGCGCTTCTCTCTCAAGCACACACTGTCCTTCGCGCTTGCCTAAATCGAGGTACTCCCTGATTTTGGCGTGCGCCGCGCCATCGATCACCGGGCCGATGAAGTTGGCCGGGTTTTCCGGCGGCCCGATTTTAAGGCTGCGCGCTGCTTCCACCAAACGGTTCAACAAAAGATCATGGATCGCTTCAACCAGAATGACGCGCGAAGCCGCCGAGCATTTTTGCCCTTGGTAACCGAAGGCGGACTCGACGATCGCCATCACGGCTTCGTCGAGATCGGCGTCTTCATCGACGATGATGGCGTTTTTGCCGCCCATCTCGCAAACGACCCGCTTGACATGCTCCTGGCTGGGCTGGTGATCGTAGGCCGTGCGCAGGATCTCCAAGCCGACGTCGCGCGAGCCGGTAAAAGCGATCAGATGAATCCGCGGATCGCGCACCAGCAAGGCGCCCAGCTCACCGCCGCCCTGTAGCAGTTGGCAAGCGGCCAGCGGCAGCTCCGCTTGACGTAAAATTTCCATCAGCAGCGCGCCCACGACCGGCGCTTGCTCCGCCGGTTTGATCACCGCGCAGTTTCCCGCCGCCAAAGCCGCGGCGGTCATGCCGGTCAAAATCGCCAGGGGAAAATTCCACGGCGCGATCACCGCCGCAACGCCTCTTGGCTCGTAGCAATAAACATTGCTTTCGCCGGGTAGCTGCTGGGTAATGCGCGGGGCGCTCAAGCGCAGCATCTCCCGCCCGTAGTACTCCAGATAATCGATCGCCTCGGCGACGTCGGCATCGGCCTCGCGCCAGCCCTTGCCGACCTCGAAAAGTTCCCATGCCGCCAACTCCAAACGGCGTTGGCGCATGATTTCCGCCGCTTGAAAGAGGTGCTCCGCGCGCTGCCGCGCTGAAGTGTCCCGCCACTTCGGCGCAAATTCCGCCGCCGCGTTTAGCGCCCGCTCCGCTTCTTGAGCGCCGGCGGCGGCGGCGCGCCCCAGAAGCTCCTGTGGCGCCGCGGGATTGACGGACTCGAGCCAGTTCTTCGTGCGGATTTCGCCGCCGGCGATCCAGAGCGGGTAGTCGGCGCCGAACCTTTCCCTGACCGCCTTGAGCGCGTCGGCGAAGTGCGCGCGATTTTCTGCGCGCGAAAAATCGAGCAACGGCTCATTGTGAAAAGAGCCGGGCGCGTCCGCCGGCTTTTTTTTGCCGACCGAGGCGCGCCCAGCGGTCCTAAATTTCTTCGGCGCCGGCGGCAGAATCAGCTTGTCGATCGCTTCCTTCTCACCGTAGGTTTGGCGCAGGAAAGATGTGTTCGAGGTATTTTCCATCAGGCGGCGAATCAAGTAGGCCATGCCCGGCAGCAATCTGCCGGTGGGAAGATAAGCGCGCACCCGCTGGCCGTTTTGAATCACTGCGCGCCGCACCGGCTCGCCCATGCCGTAGAGCACCTGAATCTCGTAGCCGCGCTCGGCCACGCCCAGCTCCCTGGCGCTGACGATGGCGTGGGCGAGGCTGCGGATGTTATGGCTGGCGAAGGCGGTGTCGACAATGTCATGGTTCTCCAACAGCAGGCGCGTCAGCCGCTCGTAGCTCGCGTCGGTCTCCGCCTTGTCCAGGAAAACCGGAGTCGCCCAGCCTTTTTGCTTCGCCCAGGCCACTTCACTGTCCCAATAGGCGCCCTTGACCAGACGGACGCCGATGCGCCGCTGTCTCACCCGCGCCCAGCGAATCAGCTCCTTCAGATCGCGTTCACCATCGCGCAGGTAGGTTTGCATCGCGATGGCGACATAGGGTTCCACGGAAAATTCGGCTTCTTCGAGCAGGCCGCGAAAAATATCGAGCGTTAAGTCTTTGAACGCGAACTGTTCCATGTCGATGGTCAACGCCGCCCGCAAACGCGCCGCCTCGCGAAACAGCGGCCGCAAACGCTCGCGCGCGAC
>Ga0153916_10000620_pt1 | contig 24328 bp, 22 predicted proteins | sample Opewatmetagenome_FD_109642 | JGI IMG/M metagenome (GOLD analysis project Ga0153916, IMG submission 109642) | Freshwater wetland microbial communities from Ohio, USA - Open water 3 Core 3 Depth 4 metaG | ecosystem: Environmental > Aquatic > Freshwater > Wetlands | place: USA: Ohio, Lake Erie...
GGCCTGGAAATCCAATCCCTCCTCGCCCGGCTGGACCATTTCGGGGAAGGCCGTCCCTTGGATGACAACGCCTCTATCTTGCTCAACTACAGGGGCGGAGCCAAAGGAATCTACTGGAGCTCCCAGATCGCCGTCGGCCACGACAACGGCCTCCGTATCCGGGTCTACGGCACCAAAGCCGGCCTGGAATGGGCCCAGGAAAACCCGAATTACCTGAAGGTTTCCTTTGTCAAAAAACCCTCTGAATTCCTCTCCCGCGGCCGGGACAAAATGTCCGACCGCGCCCAGGCTCTGAGCCGCATCCCTTCCGGCCACCCGGAAGGTTATTTCGAGGCCTTTGCCAATATCTACAAGACTTATTTAGCCGCCCTGGGCAAGCGGAAGTCCGGTCAAGTGTTGAGCGGCGACGACCTCGATTTCCCGGGCATAGAGGACGGCGTGCGGGGCGTGCGGTTCATCGAAAGATGCGTCGAAAGCTCCGCTAAAGGAGCGAACTGGATTGAGTTTTAGGAGGAGAAGATGGCCAGACCAGTGACGCTGTTCACGGGACAATGGGCCGACCTGCCTTTCGAGGAGCTCTGCCAGAAAGCCTCCCAGTGGGGCTACGACGGCCTGGAGATCGCCTGCTGGGGCGACCACCTGAACGTCCGCAAGGCGGCGCGGGATAAAGCTTATGTCGAGGAGAGGAAGCGGGTTCTTAAGAAGCATAAGTTAGGCTGCTGGGCTTTGGGCGCCCATCTCGCCGGCCAGTGTGTCGGCGACAACTATGACCGGCGGCTGGACGCTTTCGCCCCCGCTAAAGTCAAGGGAAAGCCCCAGAAGCTCCGCCAATGGGCGGTCGACGAGATGATGATCACGGCCCGGGCCGCCAAGGCCATGGGCTGCTCCGTCGTCAACGGGTTCATGGGCTCGCCCATCTGGCACGCCTGGTACTCTTTCCCCATGACCACCCAGGAGATGGTCGAGGCCGGTTTCACCAAGATCCATAAACTCTGGACGCCCATCCTGGACGAGTTCGACCGCTGCGGTGTGAAATTCGCTTTGGAGGTCCACCCGACTGAGATCGCCTTCGACCTCTACACCGCAGACCGCCTGCTGGCCAAATTCGGGCACCGGTCCGCCTTCGGGTTCAACTTCGACCCGAGCCATCTCGTCTGGCAGGGGATCGAGCCGCACCTCTTTATCCGTGAGTTCGCCGACCGCATCTACCATGTCCACATGAAGGACGCCGGGGTCACTCTCGACGGGAAGGCCGGCATCCTGGGTTCCCACCTTCCCTTCGGCGACCGGCGGCGCGGCTGGAATTTCCGCTCCCCCGGACACGGCGATGTCCCCTTCGAGGAGATAATCCGCGAGCTCAACAGCATCGGCTACACGGGCCCGCTGTCGGTGGAATGGGAAGATACCGGCATGGACCGGGAATGTGGGGCCAGGGAAGCCTGTGACTTCGTCCGTTCGGTTGATTTCGCCCCCTCCACCATCGCCTTTGATAAGGACTTCGGGAAATAAGACAGGACCCGCTCGAGGATCGATTCTGCTGGATTTGAGGGAGTTCGGTAAGCATGCGTGAAAAAATTATCCGGAATAGGGATCGCGGACTTTCCCGCCGCGACTTCATCAAGTCGACAACAGCCGTCGGCCTTGGCGCCGCTTTCACAGCCGGCGGCCTGAGCCAGGAGCAACAGCAGGAGCAACCCGCCGCGGCTCCTCCGCTTAAGGACCGCCTGCCGGCTCCCCGGCCGGATGACCTTCGGATCGCGCTGATCGGCTGCGGCGAGCAGGGCCGGGTCCTGCTGGAGTCCTGCCTGCGTATCCCCGGCGTGCGGATCGTCACTGTCTGCGACATCTGGGAATACAGCCGTCAGTACGCCAGCGGCTATCTCAACAAGTACGGCCAACCGACAACCGTCTATGAAGATTACCGGGACCTCCTGGCCAAAGAGAAAGGCCTCAACGCCGCTATTGTCGCCACCCCTGACTGGGTGCATGCCGAGCAAACCAACGCCTGTCTTCAGGCCGGCCTCCACGTTTACTGCGAGAAGGAGATGTCGAATTCCCTCGAGAAGGCCCGGAGTATGGTCCTCGCTGCCCGCCGGACAGGGAAGCTTCTCCAGATCGGGCACCAGCGCCGCAGCAACCCCCGCTATATTCACGCCATTGACCGCCTCATCCGGGACAAGAAGATCCTCGGCCGGGTGTCCCTGGCCTATGCCCAATGGAACCGCTCCAAGAGCGATATGGTCGGCTGGCCGAAAAAATACACGATCTCCCAGGAAACCCTGGAAAAGTACGGCTACAGCTCCATGCTCGAGCTCCGGAACTGGCGCTGGTTCCGCAAGTTCGGCGGCGGCCCGATGGTCGACCTCGGCTCCCACCAGATCGACCTCTTCAGCTGGGTGTTCGGGGTCAACCCGAGCACGGTCGTGGCCAGCGGCGGGATGGACTATTACACCGGGCGGGAATGGTACGACAACGTCATGGCGATCTATGAGTACACGGCCCCGGAGGGCAAAGCCCGGGCATTCTATCAGGTCCAGACAACGACAAAGCACGGCGGTTTTTACGAAGCCTTCATGGGCGAGAATGGTTCGCTGGTCATATCCGAAGTCCCCCAGCGGGGCAACTGGGCTATGCGCGAGGCGCACGCGCCGGAGTGGGACTCTCTGGTCAAGGATGGACTGCTTCTCACGGAGACCCAGCCCATCCAGAAGGTCGACACAAGGAACATCGTCCTCGATGTGCGGGTCACAGCCGAAGCCGGACGCTGGCCGATTCCGATCGAGTTGGCCAAACCGCCGCACCAGCCCCACTTGGAGAACTTCTTCAATGCCGTCCGGACCGGGACACCTCTGAGCTGTCCTGCCGAACTGGCCTTCGAAAGCGCAGTGGCGGTGCTCCGCGTCAACGATGTGGTCAAGAGCCGCGGTCTGAGCGCCTTCCGCCCCGAGCAGTTCAAAGCATGAAAAATGGGGAAGCGCAGCCTCGAACGGGTCCTGTCGCCGGTCAGCCCCACGCTTCCGTACAAAAAACGGGGATTCCTGTGAAACGGAAATTCCCATGTCGGCGTTTCCGTTTTTTGTTCCGGGTCGTGGGGCGCCCCGCCCGACGCCACCCGTTCTCGCTGCATTTTCTGGGAAGCCGGGTAAAGAAGAAGGCCGAAGAGAAGGCTAAACCTTCAACGGTCGCTTCCTCTATCCGGCATCTGTCTGCTGTAGCATTTGTCATCGTAGTTTTGGTTGCACCGGCAATTTTGGCGGCACAGCAGCAACAGCCGCAACAGCAACAGTGGGATGGGAACAGGACAACGCCCGTGCATCTCATCCCGCTCAAAGACGAGCTCGATCAACCGATCGTTCCGACCGAAACCAACCCCCTCCCCTTTTCCTCCCGGTTCACCTGCGCGCCCTGCCACGTTTACGAAACCATCCAGAACGGGCTCCATTTCAAGGCCTCTCTCTCCGCCGACGCAGGCCGCCCCGGCGAGCCCTGGATCTGGGTGGACGAACGGACTGGGACTCTTCTTCCCCTGTCCCACCACAAGTCGAAGGGTTCGTGGGACCCCGCCCCAATCGGCCTCTCGGCTTGGGACTTTACACTTCTTTTCGGCCGGCATCTCGCTGGAGGAGGGATCTCCGAACCTGCCGAGTCCGCCGTCACCCCGGGCTCCCGCTGGGAAGTCGCCGGCCGCGTCGAGATCAACTGCCTGGGCTGCCACGATGTCCGGAGCACTCAGGATCCCTCCGAATGGGCCAAGCAGATCCTCAGGGAGAACTTCCGCTGGGCGGCGACCGCGGCCTCCGGCCTGGGCGAGGTCGGCGGCATGGCCTCCCGGATCAAGAGCACCTGGGATATCTATGACGGGCCCGATCCCGACGATACAGAGTGGGCCGTTCCTCCGTTCGTCCGCTATGACCTGGACCAGTTCGACAGGCGGCACCGCGTTCTCTTTAACCTCAGGCACAGGCCGGCCGACGGCCGCTGCCTGGCCTGCCATTCGGTAGCCCCGGTCGGCCAGGCCAAGTATTCGTTTGAGGAAGACGTCCACACGGCAGCCGGGCTCGAATGCGCCGGCTGCCACCGCAACGATCTCAGTCATGCCATGATCCGCGGGTATGAGGGTGAAGCCAGGGATTATCCCAGCATGGCGTCCGAGGATTTCACTTGCACCGGCTGTCATCTCGGCAACGAGAAGGCCAAGGGCGAAAAGGCCCTTGCCGGCCGGTTGGGCGCTCCCTACCCCAAGCACAAGGGGTTCCCGGCGGTCCACTTCAAGCGTCTCTCCTGCACCGTTTGCCATTCGGGCCCCTGGCCGGAAAAGGAATTGACGCGCGTGCGCACATCACGGGCCAACAGGCTCGGAGTTTACGGTGTCGCCCGCTGGTGGACTGACCTTCCCGCCATCATCGAGCCGGTTTACGTCCGGGAACGCAACGGCAAGCTTGCTCCCAACCGCCTGCTCTGGCCGGCCTTCTGGGCGGAGAGCAAGGGAAAAGAACTCGTCCCACTCCAGCCCCAAGTTGTTGCCGCCGCTGCCGGCAAAATCCTCTTCCCGGAGCAGGGTGCGGTCAATATTCTCGCCGCCTTCTCCCAGATCCTGGAATCCGGCCAAGTGGCCGTATTCACCTATCAAGGCAATGCCTATGAGCTCAATGTCGACGGTGGCCTCACGGCCTCTCCCTATACAGGAGCGGCCGCGTCCGCAGCCCCTGTCTGGGCGGTCAAGCAGGGCCCGGATATCCTTCCGCTCATCCCTGATTTCGACCCGGAGGCGGAAGAGATCGACCCTGATGTCCAAACGCGAATCCAGGCGATCCTGGAGTCACTCGCCGGGGCTAAGGACGCCCGCGGGAAACCTGTCCTCCTTTTCAAGAAAGCGCTCTTCCAAGTCACGGAGACATACTTGGAAAAAGTCGAGAGTCCGGCACCTCCGTCCGCCTCTCCGGAGCTGGCCTGGATCATCGAAGGAAAGGTCGAGCCTCTCCGCGCCGATCTCGAGTTCCGGACGATCGCCTCGCTCGCTGGCGCGGAGCAGACTCTGACCGAGGATCAGGTGAAGGCTGTTCTCGGAGTTCTTTCCGACGCTCCCTCCAATGAAGGGGCGCAAGCCAAGCGGGCATTTGTCTATATTTCCGGCGGCAAGCTGTTCCGGCTGGACAGGGACGGCAGGCTGGAAGCGGTCAATGATACCGCCGCCGACCCTGTTACCTGGCCGCTCGGCCATGAAGTCAGGCCGGCCCGCCAGTCCCTGGGCATCAACGGATGCAAAGACTGCCATCGCTTCGGTTCGCCCTTCCTCTTCCGCAAGGCCAAGGGCACCGGTCCGCTCAAGACGGACCGGGTCAAGCCAGTGTCGGCCAACGCTTTTATGCGGCTTGACCGGCCATACCAGACGCTCTTTGGCCTCTCCTTCGCGGTGCGGCCGCTCTTTAAATGGGTTCTCTTCTTTTCCATACTCGTCGTCGGGTCCGTTCTGGCGCTGGTCGTAATCCTCGTCCTGGGACGTCTCACCGGGCTCATCGAAAAAAGGAACTAGCTGCCATGTTCTTCCGCCTTATCTCCATCATTTCCCTTGTGGGTCTTGCCGGCCGGCTGTCCTATCTCCGGTTCAAGCACGACATTGTCGTCGCCGGCGCTCAGACCGGAAGTCTCTCCTGGAACGCCTATTTCCGCTGGGTGGGCGGAGGGGTCTCTTCCCTTTTTCGGCCCGCCGGGTGGGCCTGGCTCCAGGCCACCTACGCTTATTGCTGCGCCCCCTATCCGCCGCCCGTGCTAAGGTGGGTGTTCACCGGGTTGTCCACGAGCCTGATGTACTTGGCCTTGAGCGGGTTCGCCTTTGCCATCTTCAGCCCCCGCGGCCTTTATGGGATCCCTCTTGTCCTCCACGTTGTCGCCGGCGCCGTCTTTGCCGTCAGTCTGGCCGCCAATGCCATCTTCCGGGCAAAGGAATTCAGCTCCATCATCGAGGTCTTCACTTCGGGCGGAGGGCCGATGGGGTATCTGTTGGGCCTGTTCTCCCGGCCGCTCCGGCAGTCGGTCCTCTACTGGATCTTCATCATCTCGGGCTTGGCCCTGGCGGTAACGGCCCTGTTTTCCATGCTCCCTTATTTTTCCTTCCGGACCCAGCTCGCATTGGTCGAGACTCACCGCTGGTGCGCTTTGGCCGCGGCCCTCTCGGCGATGGCCTTTTTCGACGCGATCCTCCCCCGCAAACAGGCATGAGAGACCTTCCTCCCGGGCCCCTTCACCGGTTTGCCCACGAAGCCATGGGGACGATCTTTGAAGTTCTTGTCGCCGGCCAGGAAGCCGGATACGCCGGACAAGCGTCCCAGGCCGTCTTTCAAGAAATAGACCGGCTCGAGGCCCTCTTCAGCCGGTTCAACCCGACAAGCGAAATCGGGCAGATCAATCGGCTTCGGGCCGATGAGTCCCTGAGTATCAGCCCGGACTCATTCGAGTGCCTCGGAATCGCCGAGCGGATCCAGCGGGAGACGGCCGGCGCCTTTGACATCAACTTCCGAAGCTCAAAAGGATCCACGGAACGGCCGGCATTCGAGCTGACCGCCGGCGATACGGGATTCAGCGTCCGGCTCAGGCAGGCTTTTCTGGGTCGCTCTGCGGCTCCACTCGACATCGACCTCGGCGCGATCGGCAAGGGCTATGCACTGGACAGCGCCGCCTCCATCCTGGCGGACTGGAGTGTCGAGCGTTTCCTCATCCATGGGGGCACGAGCACTGCCCTGGCGGCGGGTGACGGACCGGACCTGGGTCAAGGGGAGGCCGGCTGGCCTGTCGGCGTGGGCGGCACCTGGGATTTGCCGGATCTGCCCAAGCGGTTGCTTCTCTTGGGGCGCGCTCTCAGCGGCTCCGGGACTGAAGTCAAGGGGCGGCACATCCGCGACCCCAGGACGGGAAGGCCCGCGGAAGGCCACCTCGCCGCCTGGGTGTCTCACGATTCCGCGGCCATATCGGACGCCCTGTCTACGGCCTTTATGGCCATGAACTCCAAAGAGGTGCGCCGCTACTGCCAGCGACATCCCGATGTCTGGACCCTCCTCGTCACCCCGAAAAAAAAGGCCCTCCTCTTCAGCCGGGAGAAGCTCGCGGCCTGAGCCTTGGCGGCCAAATTTCCTCTCGCCTGAAACCCGAATCTGTAATAAAATAGAGTGTTCATTCCGAGGAGTTTTTCAAGATGAAAAAAACGGTTGTTTTCGTTCTTGCCATCGCAGCGTTTTCCGGCATGCTGGCTTCCTCCCAGGCCGTCGCCGCGCAGGAGCAGGGCAAGGAGGAGCTCAAGCTCCAGCTTCCCAAGCCGATGTTCATCGGGACGCCGCGGAACATCAACAGTCCGAACCTGGAGAAGATCACCGGCAAGCCGCGGGGGACGTTCTTCGTCCCGCTGGGGACAAAGCTTGTCTCCTTGAACAAGCCGGTCACTGCAAGTGATATGCAGCCGGTCATCGGCGAGGTGTCCTGCATCACGGACGGTGAGAAGTCGGGAGAGGACGGCTATTTTGTCGAACTCGGCCCAGGCAAGCAGTACGTCCAGATCGACCTCAAGGCTTCCCAGCCGCTCCAGGCCGTCCTGGTTTGGCACTACCACAGCCAGGCCCGCGTTTACCGGGACGTCGTCGTCCAGGTCTCCGATGACAAGGATTTCGTGAGCGGCGTCACCACCATCTTCAACAACGACCACGACAACTCCTCAGGCCTGGGCATCGGCAAAGACAAGGAGTATATCGAGACCTTCGAGGGCAAGCTCTTCGATCCACACGAGACCAAGGCGAGATTCGTGCGTCTCTGGTCGAACGGCAACACTTCGAACGACATGAACCATTACGTCGAGGTGGAGGTCTACGCGACTCCCGCCAAATGAATAAGAAAGCCTTCACCGGGCTTTTTCTGCTCATCGTCATCGCAGCGGCCTCCTTTCGACTGGCCGACCTCGGCCTCCGGCCGATGCATCATGACGAGGCCAACCAGGCCCTCAAATTCGGCGCCCTTCTGGAGAGGGGCGAGTACCGCTACGACAAGGCCGATCATCACGGCCCGAGCCTGTATTACCTCTCATTGCCCTTCGCTCGTATCCTGGGCGCAGATACGCTCGCGGCGCTGGACGAGAGGACGCTCCGGATGGTGCCAGCCCTTTTCGGGGTCGGGGTCGTCCTTCTCCTCCTGCTTTTCGTCCCCCTGATCGGGAGGGAAGCGTTGCTTTGGGGCGCCCTCGGCCTCGCCCTCTCGCCGGTCATGGTCTATTTCAGCCGCTTCTATATTCAGGAGACGCTCCTCCTGTTTTTCTTGGTCGGGCTTATCGCCGCGGCCCTTCGCTATAGGCGGAGGCCGTCCTGGGGCTGGGCGGCTGCTGCGGGCTCCTTCGCCGGGATGATGTATGCCACCAAGGAAACCTCGGTCATCGCCTTCGGCGCGATCGCTGTGGCCTTATTGTTGACCCGGTTGGCGGGGCGGGCAGAGAAAGAAAAGGGCCTTCCGGCTGATTCATCTCGCCCTAGGGTCCGTTGGGAGCATCTCCTTCTGGGCGCGGCCTGCGCCGTCTTCATCTCTTTTCTCCTCTTCACTTCGTTTTTTCAAAATCCGCGGGGCTGGTTGGACTCGATCCTCTCCTTCCAGATCTATTTTGTCAGGGCGGGCGAGGCCGGATTCCACGTCCATCCCTGGCTCTACTACTTCCAAACCTTGGCTTTCTCCCGATCAGGGGCAGGCCCGGTGTGGAGCGAGGCTCTCATCCTTGTCCTGGCCGCGCTGGGAATGATCGCTGCGTTCAGGGGCCGTCCCAGCCCGGTAGCGGAGCGCACCACTCTCAGGTTCCTTGTCTTCTACACCGGGCTCTCGACGGCCGCCTTTTCGCTGATACCCTACAAAACTCCCTGGAACATCCTGCCTTTCTACATCGGGTTCATCGTCCTCGCCGGGGGCGGGACGGCCGCTCTTCTGCGTTCCTTTCGCAGCCGGCAGGTCCGAGCCGTTGTTTTCTTGGCAGTCACGGCAGGATTTCTCCATCTTGGATTGCAGGCCTGGCGGGCCAACTTCGTTTATCCGGCTGACCCCCGAAACCCCTATGTCTATGCGCAGACCAGCCCGGACTTCCTGAAGCTCATCCGGAGGGTCGAAGAACTAAGGGCGGTCCACCCGGACCATGAAAAGATGCTGATCAAGGTCATCGCCGGCCCCTATGAAACCTGGCCGCTGCCCTGGTATCTGAGGCGCTTCGGCCGGGTGGGCTACTGGCACGAGGCCGCCTCCGCCGGCCCTCCGGAGGACGCAGCCGTCGTCATCTCCGATACCCGGCAGGCCGGAAGTCTGGAATCTTTATTAAACGGATCGTTTCAATCGGAATACTATGAATTGAGACCGAATGTCTTCCTTGTCCTTCATATCCGCGCCGACCTGTGGGAAGAATACCTGAAGTCCCGCTCCGAAAGATAAGGCTATGATGGATATCTCGATCGTCATCCCCGCCTTCAACGAAGCCGGGAAGATCGGGCGGGACGTCGAAGCCGCCGCCGACTTTATGATCGAGAACGGGTTCGGGGGCGAGGTCATCGTCGTCGATGACGGGAGCACGGACTCGACGCCCGAGGAAGCGGAGGCAGCGACCGTCCCCCCTCCCATCCGGAAAAGCGTCCTCCGCCTGGAACGCCACACCGGCAAAGGCGCGGCGGTGGGACGCGGTGTCACGGAAAGCCGGGGGCAGGTCGTGCTCTATGCCGACAGTGGCACATGCATTCCTCTGGCTGACGCTCTTCCCGTGATCAGGAGGATCGCGGCCGGCGAGCTGGACATCGGCCTGGCTTCTCGCCGTCTCAAAGGAACGGTCATCCGGCAGGACCGGCCTCTCCGGCGCCGGATCATCTCGCGACTTTTTCATCTGGCCGCCGTCCTCGTCGCCGGGCTTCCGCGCCGGATCACGGATTCCCAGTGCGGCTTCAAAGTCTACCAGGGAAAAACAGCCAGGGAGCTATTCCGCGGCCTGTCCACCCCCGGTTTTCTTTTCGAGCTCGAGGTCATCCTGAAAGCCCTCCGCCGCGGTTATCGGCTGGAGGAATTCCCGGTCGAATGGACCTGCGACCTCGACACGCGGCTGAGACCGGCCTCGCAGGCCGGGAATGTGATCAAAGAGCTCCTCAAGGTCCGCTCCCTGGCCAAGAAATAGCCGGGGCGGCGGCTTCCTCGGCTTTTATTTCCCGCTAGAAACTGATAGACTCGACAGAAAATGATCACCGGGAGGTCATCATGAAACACCGTCCGCTGAAGCCGCGCTTCTGGCTCGCCCTCGCGTCCATAATCGTCCTGTCCGTGACGCTGTCCGCCGGGACGCTTTTCTTCGACAAGTCCGAGTATGCCGCCCGCCGGGCCAAGTTCATGGAAAAGATCCCGGACGGAGTGGCCGTCATCCTGGGCGCCCAGCCCCTGACCAGCTACCATCATTATTATCAGAACAACGATTTCCTCTACCTCTGCGGAGTCGAAGTGCCGAACTCCGTGCTGGTCATCGACGGGATCCAGAAGCAGACCGTCCTCCTTTTCACCGCCGACGAGCGCGGCCTCCGCAACGATGGCTTGAGCGCCGACATCCTTAAAGAGCCGGCGGCGGTCACGGGTGTCGACCGGGTCCTTCCCATCGAGGAACTGACCAACGTGCTCAGCCGCCTGGCCGGCCAGACCAAGGTGATCTATACCCCTTTTAAACCCGAGGAGCTGATGCGCGAATGCAGCCAGGAGAAATTCCGCACTCTCCAGAGGACCATGATCCTTAACCCCTGGGACGGGCGCCAGACCCGGGAGGGCCAGTTCGTCAACCTCCTTCGCCAGAAATTCCCCAGCATCGAGGTCAGGGACTGTTCTCCGTTCATCTGGGAGCTGAGGACGATCAAGTCGCCGGCCGAGATCGAGGCGATGCGGAAGGCGGCTCGCATCGGCGTCAAAGCCATAAGCGAGGCGATGAAGGCGACCCGCCCCGGCATGTCCGAATACGAGCTGGCAGCGCTCTATGAGTACGTCGCCAAAAAGGAAGGAGCCCAGGACCTGGCCTACTACATTGTCATGTCTTCGGGTGAGAATCATCCCTACGTCCACTACTACAAGCACGACCGCCTGCTCAAGGACGGCGATTTCATAGTCCTGGACATCGGACCGGACGTCAATTACTACGACACGGACATCACCATTTCCTATCCGGCGAACGGAAGATTCACGCCGCGGCAGAAAGAGGTCTACGAAGCCTCCAAAGCGGTCCACGAGGCCAACATCTCGGTTTACCGGCCTGGACTCACGACCGAGCAGGTCAGAACCGAAGTGGAGGAGATCCTTAAGAAACAGGGCTTTGACCTCAACAAGGACTACTTTAAGAGGATGCGCGGCGGTTTCGGGCACTACGTCGGGCTGGCTGTCCACGACGTGGGAGGCGGACCGATGGTTCTCCAGCCGGGTATGGTGTTCGCCAACGAGCCGTTGATGATTTTCCCTGGCGAGAACCTCGGTGTGCGCGTCGAGGACACCGTCCTGATCACCGAGACCGGCTGCGAGGTCCTGACCGCCGGCATCCCCCGGACGGTCAAGGAGATCGAGGCGTTCATGAAAAAGGATGGAATCCCCCAGGCGCTCAAAAAGGCCAAACTCTATTAGGGGGACACATCACTTAATTCGAGATCCCTGAAGAAGGAGATTCCGATGAAGCGACATGCTTGGGTTCAAGAGTTCGCGGGCGCCGTCACCGTGGCCGATCAAAAGGGGAAGATCATTGAAATGAATGCCCAGGCCGTCAGGACATTTGAGAAGGACGGCGGGGAGAAGCTCATCGGCAGGAACGTCCTGGACTGCCATCCCGAGCCGGCGCAGGTCAAGCTCCGGCATCTCCTGGATACCCATGAAGCAAACGTCTACACCATCGAAAAAGCCGGCATCAAAAAGCTCGTCTACCAAGCGCCCTGGTACCAAGAGGGAAAGGTTGCAGGTGTCGTCGAACTCGCCGTCGAGATCCCCTTCGAGCTGCCGCATTTCATTCGCGATTAAGCGCTCGACGCCGAACCATATTTTTGCATTTCTCGTAAATATCGATAGAATGGAACTCTTTTCAGCCAACCCCTTCCTTAAAAAGGAGGCCTGATGCCGCACCGAACCCGATTTCGCCCGCTTTTATTCTCCCTCAGTTTTATCTTCCTGGTGAGCCTTTCTCTTCGCTCCGAGCAGGACCTGCACCGCGTCTGGGCGGTCAAGGATGCCCGGATCATAACACTCGCCGGACCCCCGATCGAAAAAGGCAACTTGGTCATCCGGGATGGGTTGATCGAAGCCGTCGGTGCTTCCATCCCCATTCCCAAGGACGCGGAGGTCATCGACGGCGCCAAGCTCACCGTCTATCCCGGCCTGATGGACGGCCTCGGACAGTCGCTCCTCAAGCTCCCCGAGGAAAAGACGGACATGACCCGCATTTACTCCGGGGAGTTCACAGACAAGGATCGTGGGATCACTCCCGGCTTGGCCGCCTTCGATCACGTCAACTTGGGCAAGGCCGCCTTCGAGAAGTATCATAAGCTTGGCTTTGTGGCCGGCCATGTCATGCCCGACCGCGGCGTTTTCACAGGCCGTTCGGCGCTTTTCTCCTTCAGCGACCCGGATAAGAACAAGGCTCTCCTCCTCAAGGACGTCTGCCTGGGGATCGGCTTCAGCCCTTCGAACTTCCTGGTCTACCCGAACTCGCTCATGGGCGTCCACGCCTATCTCAAGCAGGCGCTGAACGACGCGGTTTATTTCGACCAGGCCACCTCGCGCTGGCTGAAAGAGATGAAGGGACTCACCCGCCCCGACCACAGCCCCAACCTTGAAGCCCTGGCCGGCTATGCGACGGCGGCAAAACCGGTTATCTTCCTTTGCCGCAACCAAAACGACATCCGCAGGTCGCTCTCCCTGGCCGCCGAGCTAAAGCTCGACTATTTTATCGCCGACCTGGGCGGCGAGTCCTTCGAGGTCATCCCGGAACTGAAAAAGGCCAAGACCCGGGTACTCTGTACGGTCGCCTTCAAGGCGCCAGGCTCGAGCCTTTATGCCCAGCAGGGCAAGGCCGAAAAGGAGAGGGCGGAAAAAGAGATCTATCCAAAAAACCCGGCCCGCCTGGCGGAAGCCGGCATCCCGTTCGCCTTCTCCTCTTTGGGGACAGATGATCCGAAAGCCTTCGCCGAGGGCATCCAAAAGGCGATCGACGCCGGCCTGCCCAAAGAAAAAGCCCTCGAGGCTTTGACCAAGACGCCCGCCGCTTTCTTCGGACTCGACCGGGCGCTCGGCACGATCGAACCCGGCAAGATCGCCAACCTCGTCCTCGTTGAGGGCGAGCTCCTGGCCAAAGAGACAAAGGTGCGCTTCGCCTTTGCCGATGGCGGACGCTTCGAGCTCAAGGAAGCCAAACCCGGGGAGGGAGAAAAGCCGACCGTCAACCTGACCGGAAAATGGGAAATGACCATCGAGGGGGGAATGGCCATGAAACTGACGGTGGACTTCGCCCAGGAGGAGGCCGCGCTCTCGGGGAAGATGACGACGCCATTCGGCATGTTCGAGTTCACCGGCGGCTCTGTCTCAGGCAAGGATTTCTCCTTCGAGATGAACGTTTCCGTGGGCGGGCAGGACATCGACCTTTTCTTCTCCGGCAGCGTTGAAGGGGACAGGATGACGGGCTCCGTCGTCCAGGGAGGGGCCGGAACGGCTGAGTTCACGGCCAGGCGCATCCCGGGATAGGAGGAATAAAATGAAGCCAAGAATTGCAGCCATTGGAATATGTGCCGCGCTCCTCGTTCTCAGCCTGTGTGGCGGGCTCACGGCCGCGGAAAAGGCCGTCCTCCTCAAGAACGGCCAGGTCATCACCGTGAGCGGCGGGCCCATCCCCGGCGGGGATATCCTGGTCCAGGGGACGAAGATCGTCAAGGTCGGGAAGGGCCTTTCCGCGCCGCCCGGAGCTGAAGTCATCGACCTCGGCGGTCGCTGGGTCATGCCGGGGATCATCGACTCCCATTCCCACATCGCCCTCGAGGGCGACGTCAATGAAACGGGCGCTCTTCTCACCCCCGAGGTGGACTGCAAAGACGTCATCAACCCGCAAGATATCAACATCTTCTACGCCCTGACCGGAGGCGTTACCGCCGTCCACACCATGCACGGGTCGGCCAACCCGATCGGCGGCAAGGGGATCTCCCTTAAGATGCGGTGGGGAAAAGGCCCCGAGGAGCTTGTCTTTGCAGGAGCGCCCCTCACCAGCAAATGGGCGCTCGGCGAAAATCCCAAGCGGAGCAACATGTCCGGAATGGGACCGTCCCGCTATCCCAGGACGAGAATGGGCGTCGAGGAGTCCATCCGGGACGAGTTCGAGAAGGCCAGGGAATACATGAAGAAGTGGGCCGAATACGAGAAAACAGCCAAGGCCGCCAGAGACAGCAAGGGGAAGGTCCCGACTCCCCTGCCGCCAAAAAAGGACTACCGGCTTGAGGGCATCACCGATATCCTCAACGGGAAGTTGTGGGTCCGCTGCCATGGCTATCAGTCCGAAGAGATGCTCTCGATCATGCGGCTGTGCAAGGAATATGGCGTTAAGCTCGTCTGCTTCGAGCACGGCCTGGAAAGCTACCGGATCACCAACGAGCTGGTGGAATACGGCGTGGCGGTCTCCACTTTTGCCGATTTCTGGGGTTACAAATGGGAAGCCTACAACACCATGCCCCAGGCCGCAGCGCTCTGCGCCAAGCGCGGAGTGCTCGTCGCCCTGAGCTCCGACGACGCCGAGCGGATGCGCCATCTCTTCAACGACGCGGCCAAGACCGTCCGCTTCGGCGGCGTCACCGAGGATGCGGCCGTGCGCATGTTGACCATCAACCCGGCCAAGATTATGGGCGTCGACCGCTGGGTGGGCACGATTGAACCCGGGAAAGACGCCGACCTGGCGGTCTTCAACCGGCATCCCCTCGACCCCTTCACGGTCTGTGAGATGACGATGGTCGACGGAAAGGTGTATTTCGACCGCGCCAAGTACCTCGAAGAAAGGAAGAAGGCCGAGGAAGAAGAAAAGAAAAAAGAACCCGAAAAGAAGGACGGAGGGGAGGTCTGACCATGAAAAGACTCGCTGTCATCCTCGCATCGATCATTCTCGCGACTGCGCCTCTCCTCTCCTCCCAGGCAGAGCGGGCCAGGCTTTTCATCAAGAATGCCACGATCGTCCCCGTGGTCGGGGAGCGGATCGAGGGCGGAGGGATCCTTATCGAGAGCGGAAAGATCAAGGCCGTTGGGAAGGCCCTGCAGGCGCCGGCGGATGCCGCGGTCATCGATGCCGCCGGGATGTTCGTCTACCCCGGTTTCATCGATTCCTACAGCCACTTCGGCTTGGCGGAGATCTCCTCCATTTCCAGCACGACGGACTTCCGGGAGATGGGGAAGGAGAACCCGGAGCTGCGCGTCGTCTGGGCCATAAACCCGCATTCGGTCCACTTCGGGACCGGAAGGGTGACGGGCACGACATCGGCCCTGGTCGCCCCGGCGGGAGGGACTTTCCCCGGGATATCCGCGCTCGTCAAGATGGATGGCTGGACCGTCCCCGAGATGGTGATCAAGGAAGCCGCCACATCGTTCATCAATTTCCCGATGACGCCTCGGCCTGTGGGGGAGGGCCTGGCCGTGCAGAAAGAAGCCAAGGAGGACTTGACCTCCAAGCTGGTCGAGAAGATCCGGGACTATCTGAAAGAGGCCCGCCGCTACCTCGAGCTCAAAAAACTGGCGGCTGCGGACCAGAGCGTCAAGGCGCCTGAGTATAACGCCAAGTATGAAGCCCTCGAACCCGTGCTGGACGGGACTCTCCCGGTCATCATTTCCGTGGAAAAGGCCAAGGATATCGAGCTGGCTATCAAATTCGTCCAGGACGAGAAGCTGAAAGCCATATTCCGGGGCTGTGCTCAAGGCTTCAAGGTGGCCGACAAGATCAAACAGTCCGGGATCCCAGTGATCATCGACAGTCTTTACACGGGGCCGTCCGAGCCGGAGGACGGGTACGACGCCCCCTACCGCAACGTGGTCGAGCTGGCCAGGGCCGGCGTCCTGATCAGCTTCTCCTCGGGCGACAGTCCAGCCCACGGCAAAGACCTTCCCTACCACGCCGCCAAGGCCGTGGCCTTTGGCCTATCACCAGAGGAAGCGATTAAGGCCCTGACCATCAACCCGGCAAAGATGTTTGGAGTTGCGGACCGGATGGGAAGCATCGAGGTCGGCAAAGACGCGGACCTGCTCATCGCCGCGGGCGATCCGCTCGACCTGAAGACGGAAGTGAAGCAGCTGGTCATCAACGGGCGGGCCATCGATATGGCAAACTGGTGGGAAGCGCTTTACCAGAAATTCAAAAGCCGGCCGGAAAAATAGGACCCCTTGGCCTATAAAGCGAAGCATCTCGTGACCTCAAAGATAGAGAATGGGGTCCTGTCACGGTGCGTCTCCGTCCGTCCTCGCCCGAGACCCGCCCACCCGCCACCATCGGCTGCGGGCGGGCGGGGACTAGCACCGTGCCACCCCTCCATCGATTATCGCTCAAATCGCAGATACAGAGATGCCTCGCTTTAAGGCCCGAATTATGACATCTATAGGGAGGAGCCTCATGCGCGTGTTCTCACGTCTCGTTTGGGCAGGTGCGTTTAGCCTGGCCTTTATCACTCCAGCGGTCCAGGCGCAGACCGGGGATATCGACGCCCGGGTCGACAAGTATGTCCAGGACTCGATCCGGCAGCAAAAGATACCCGGCCTCGCCCTGGCTGTGATGCGCGACGGCCAGATCATCAAGGCGAAGGGCTACGGCTTGAGCAACCTCGAGCTCGGCGTTCCCGTCAGTCCCCAGACCATTTTTCAGTCCGGATCAGTGGGCAAACAATTCACGGCCACAGGTGTCATGATGCTGGTTGAGGAAGGCAAGGTGGGCCTTGATGACAAAGTCGCCAAATATTTCCCCGGAGCGCCGGACAGCTGGAACACCTTCACGGTCCGGAATCTCCTCACCCACACCTCGGGGCTCAAAGATTACACCGACAAGAACTTCGATTATCGCCGGGATTACACGGAAGAGGACCTGCTGAAAATACTCCAGAAGCTTCCTTTTGACTTTGCCCCGGGGGACAAGTGGAGCTACAGCAACTCCGGGTATATGCTCCTGGGCATCCTGATCCACAAGGTCACCGGGAAGTTCTATGGGGACTTTTTGCAGGAACGGATCTTCAAACCGCTCGGCATGACGACCACCCGGATCATCAGCGAGGCGGACATCATCCCCAACCGCGCCGCCGGCTACCGGCTGGTCAAGGGAGTGGTCAAGAACCAGGAGTGGGTCGCCCCGTCCCTCAACACGACGGCCGACGGAGCCCTGTATTTCACCGTGCTCGACCTGGCCAAGTGGGACGCCACCCTGTACACAGAGAAGCTGATCAAGCGGAGCAGCCTGGATCAGATGTGGACGCCGGTGAAGCTCAACGACGGCAAGACCTCTCCGTACGGCTTTGGCTGGCGCATCGCGGAGATGAACGGCCATAAGCTTATCGAACATGGCGGCTCCTGGCAGGGCTTCACGACTGGCATCTCCCGCTATGTGGATGACAAGCTGACGGTCGTCGCCCTGTGCAACCTGGACAGCAGTCACGCCCGGCCCGCGGACATCATCCATGGTGTAGCCGGAATCTATGAGCCGGCCCTTACACCGCCCCCTCCTGCCAAACCCATCGAGGATAAGGAACCGCAGGTGACGAAGCTTTTCCGCGACCTGCTCCAGAAGATCGGGCAAGGCAAGGCCGATGCCGGGACCTTTACGGAGGAAGCCGGGAAGAAATGGTTCCCGGACCGGGTCAAGGATTTCCAGGAGGCCTTGGAAGATCTCGGGGCGGCCAAAGCCGTGGACCTGCTCGAGCGGAAGGAAGATGCCGGCCTGCGGAGCTATGTCTACAGGCTGACCTTCGAGGATGGCCGGGTCGTCAAGCTGAATCTTAAGCTGACCGAAAAAAATAAGATCGCAGCTCTCGATACTTTAGAATAAACCCATTCTGTACTAAACGGGCATCTTAAAGCCGAGCTTGCCGAGGTGATGCTTCAGGACATCGCGGTGCGCCTGAGACGCTTCCTCAAGCTTGTAAGTCCGGCTTACCGCGACCTGGAAAGGTCCCTTGGAGATGATGCCGTTGAGGCGTTCAAAGACTTCCGGGCTGGCGATGCCGTCATAGGCATGGACCTTGACCCCGGACGGGCCTTTAGGCTCGGGCTCCACGCCGTTTGGATAGGCGATGCGCCCGTCCTTCTTCACCAGTTTCAGCGCCTCCGTCAGGCTCTCGGAGTTGGCGAAGGCCAGGGCCGCGTCCAGGCCGTCCGGGGCGAAGTCCCTGACCGTCCGGACCACGGCGGCGCCGTGCCCGTTTACGGCCATATCAGCCCCCAGACGACGCACGAGTTCAACTCCATCGCGGCGGGACGCTATGGCCAACGTCCGCGCGCCCAGCCGCTTGGCCAGTTGAAGCGCCACGTGGCCGACGCCGCCGCTGGCACCAAGGATCATGAGCGCCCCATCCCCTTTGACCCCAAGCTTCTCGAGGCCCAGGAGCCCCGTGATCCCGCTGGCCGCCAGCGCGCCCGCTTCCTCCGTGCTCAAGTTCGCCGGTATGGCCACCGCGTCGTCCTCGGGGACGGCGGCATACTCCGCATAGAACCCGCCCTTCGGATTATCAAAGGCGTAGGCATAGACACGGTCCCCGACTTTGAAGCGGCGCACTTTTGAGCCGCAGGCCTCCACCGTCCCCGCCCCTTCGGACCCCAGAACCAGCGGGAAGCGTCCGGCGCTGGCGCCTCCTTCGCGCAGCCATGGGTCCCAGACTCCAATGCCGGCCAACCGGACCCGTATCAGAACCTCGTGCTCACCCAGCTCCGGCACGCGGATTGACGCGACGTGCAGAACCTGGGGACCTCCGAACTTGTCGATGACTGCGGCTTTCATGACCTTCGGAATGACTGGGCTCATTTCATCCTCCCTGAGAGTATTCCTTCAGCCCTGCAGTCACGTCGCCTCCTTTCTCGTCGCCTGCCCTCTATCGCTGGGCTTCGACCAGGATCTTGAACCCTCCGTAAACCATGCGCTTGTCATCGACCGGCATCGACTTCGGGTCCATATTGGCAATTCGCGGGTCCTTCATCACCAGGGCGTTAATGCGGTCTCGCTCGGCCCGCGATTTGTACACGATCCAGGAGAAAATCACCGTCTCGCCGCGTTTGAGCTTCAGGAAGCGCGGGAACGGGATCCCCCATTTCACCTCGAGGTCGTCGCCGACGCATTCCCTGTACTCGAGGGCACCGTACTCCTTCCAGACCGCGCCCGCCTGCCTGGCCAGGCGGCGGTAGGCCTGAAGTTTCTTTTTGGGGACGGGCAACACAAATCCATCAACGTATTTCATCAAGGACCTCCTTTCGTTCATTGTCCTGTCTCGTTCCTTTTCTTGCCTCGAACCGCGGCCGAAGGGCGCGGCAGTCTCCCCACCGCAGACTCTCAGGCTCTTGAACGATGGCAAGATCCATGCCAAGTGGACCGGGTTCCTGTAGTATCAAGATAATCAATGAGTTACACCTCTGCCGGGGCTCTGAGGCAGGGAAGATGCGGGATTCACTAGGGCGTGACAGTCAGCGGGGACGGGAAATTTCCCGCCCTGCAGGATAAGGTCAGGGCTCGAACCGGATCGTGACCGGGTCGCCCGGCTTCGCCCCTAACGCCCTCGCGGCGGAGCCTTCTCTGACGGCGATCTCGACCAGTCCCAGACTATTAACCAGGAAAAAGGGCCGTTTGTCCTTGGCTTCGGCGTAGGACGAGACAAACCGGTCGATCTGGGTCCGGCCCAAATCAAGCACGATGCCCGGCCTCGATTTCAGCCGCCCGGTCGACGGGAATATAAGAGAAGAGATATTGGTCATCAGGTTGCCGAACTTGTCCTGGTAGAGGATCTCGCCGGAGATCTCAGGACCTGACCGGAGCGGCTCCTTGAGTCTTAATCGCCTGAAGCTTCTGACCTCGGGCCCGAATTCGTCCGGCGAGAGGCCGCGCGTCAGCCAGGCTGCGACCGGCGCCATCCTGTCTCTGGCCTCGAAAGTCGTTTTCCCTGAGGCAAGCCAGAAGCGGCTCTCGGTGACCTGTCTGAGGCCGATGATCCTCTCGTTTTTCAGGGCGAGAGTCAGGAGACCATTGTCGGGGGCGATGAAAAAGTAACGCTTGGTTTCAGCCAGAAGAATGGCCCGGCCGCTGGCCACGCCGGGGTCCACCACGGCCAGAAAAACCGTGCCCTTGGGGAAGAAGGCATAGCAGGAAAAAAGAATGAAGCCCGCCGCCCGGATGTCGAACGAGGGCGCCTCGTGGGTGATATCGATGGTCCGGGCTCTGGGGTTGATCCCAGCGATCACGGCCTTGAGGGAAGGGACAAAGTAGTCCTTTTCCCCAAAATCGGTCAGCAAGGCGATGAACCATGTCTTCAAGTATTCAATCCCTACTTGCGGCGCCTGAAGAGCGATGCATCAAGCCAACATTACGCTCCCCGTCTGCTTCAGTCAACCGCTCCCTCCCATCTCGCGCGTGCCGGCGGATTAAGCCGTCCTTCCGTGATACCCTTGCCGGGTGATTGGCCTACTCAAGGCCTTGTCTCCCTGGTTGTTTTATGCGAGGATAACATCGATGTTGAGGAAGGCCCTGGCCGCACTTGCGGTGATTCTGTCTCTCGCGGGCTGTGCCTCGACCGGGAAAAAGGCCGTCAAGGACCAGGAGAAAGACCCGCAGTACCAGTACGAAAAGGCCGTCATCTCCTTCCGCTATGGACTCGAGAACGAGGCCCTCAAATACCTGGACCTTGCCCTTTCGCTCGACCCCGCCCACGGCCCTTCCCTCCTCCTCCTCGGCAACATCCAATACAAGAAAGAGAACTACGGGGAGGCGGCCACGGCCTTCCAGAAATACCTGGAGCTCCGCCCCAACGACGCCGAAGCCCGCGCCAGTCTCGGCCTGGCCTACTCGCAGCTCGGTATGCCCGATAAGACCGAGGCGGAGTACCTGAAGTCGCTGGCCATAGACGGCAACGCCAATGCCGCCTTTGGCCTGGCCAAGCTCTCCTATGACCAGAACAAGCTCGAGGCCGCCCTCGAGTACGTCCGGAAAGCGATCCAGAAGAACGGCAAGTCGCCGGCTTACTACAACCTGCAGGGTGTCATCCTCAACCAGATGCACCGCTACGCCGAGGCTCTCCCCAGCTTCCAGGCCGCCCTCCAGTATGCTCCTGATGATGTCTATGTGATCATCAATTTGGGGATCGCCTATATCAACATCAAGGAATTCGCCAAGGCCCGCGAGGTCCTCGAGAAGGTCTTGCCCAAGGTCCAGGACGAAGCCCTCAAGGCGAAAGTCAACGAATACCTGAAGTTGATCAAGGATAACGGATGATATCCTCCCCTCGTGGAGCGGTGGCGCCCGGGTTATACGCCGACCTCATCGCGGTGAGCGGCGACCCCCTCCATGACGTCACCGAGCTCGAACGGGTGAAGTTCGTGATGAAGGGCGGAGTGGTCTACAGGAAAGAATAGGCTCGGTTCAGTCGCAAGACGGGGCTCCGCGGCCCTTGATTTCCGAGAGCAGGATCGCCCAAGCGCAGCCGACGCCCGGCCGGACCGAGATGGCGGCGGATGGGCAATTCTTGGCGCAGGCACCACACTCCATGCACACGTCACGGTCTCTGATCTGCGCTTTCTTGTCCTCGACAAAAAAAACGGCGTGCGGGCAGACTTCGACACACATCCCGCAGCCGCTGCATTTGTCCGGGTCATAAGCCAGGGTTGCGACGTTCTTGAGATGGCGGTGTTCTTTCATGCCTGCTTCCCTATAGGCCCCGGAAAAGAGTGATGGCTAGGAAGACGATCCCGACGGAAGCCGAGCCGAGGATGACCGGCATGGCATAACGCATCTCTTTAAGGACACCGGAGAGCGAAGTGTAGGTCGACGATCCGGTAAAGCCCATGGCCAGGAAGGCCGAGATGGCCGGGAGAAGAAAGAAATGAGCCGCCGGTCTCTCCCAGGACGCCGCAGTTAGCGGAAGCAATCCCTGGCTAATATTGACAAACGCCGCCCAGATGATCCCCAGGAGCCAGCCCTTCCAGGCGAAGGCCCGTCCGGGAATCCAGGGGAGCAGGACCGGGACGATAAAACCGCCGATCAGGATCGCGCCCAGGTACGGATACAATCCCTTCCAGGATAGGAGGTGAAGCCCAAGGAGACTGAGGACCCAGAGGACCGCGGTTATCAAAACAAGATACTTGAAGGGATTCGTCAGCTCCAAGGCCGTCAGCACGAATCTGTCCTTGAGCGTGAACCTGACCCGACGCATTTCTGGGGTCGCCTTCATGCCCGCATCCAGAAATTTCTTGATGTCGGCTGCCCTTACCGGCCCGTAAACGACTTTGAAATGAGTGTGTTTGGTGACCTCATGGGCGGCGACGCCGGGCGCTCCGAGCTGGGGGACGATGAGGCCGCGATGGGAGACGACGCGGTTCAGCCTGGTCTCTTCGATCCGCCGCACCAGCTCCTCGGTCCCGAACGTCCCCTTGCCGGCGGCGCACCAGACGTTAATCCCTTTGGTATCCAGGACGAGGATCCAGGCGTCCAGGTTGCCGAGCTCGCGGCGGAGGCTGTCGAAGCTGAGCTTATAGTTGGCCGAGACGAGGACAGGTGAGCTCGGGCCGGGACGCCCGGTACCGTAAAGACCGGGACTGACTTTGTAGCTCATCCGGCCGATCCCGAAACGGGCCTTGACCGCCCCCAGGAAGTCCTGCCGGCTGAGCTCAGTCCTGATGACCGGGACTGAGCCGAGTTCGGGGCTCTTATCTCGATCTGCCCTTGGGTCCATCATTTATCCGGATCGGCCCAAATCTGGATTCTTGGGGGAGCTTTTAGCCTGACTATTTTCGTCCGGCCTGCGGCCTGGCGTCTTCGCCGCTGACCCGGGCGGCCCAAAGCAGTCCGCGTTGGACGATCTCACGGGCTTCGGGAACGTCGAAGTCCTTGGCCACATGCCCCAGCGAGGTGTAAAAGACACGGCCTTTTCCGTACATCTTCTTCCACACAACCGGCATGACCACTCCCTCGATCCAGGGCGCATACTGTCCGGAGAAGGTCGTCGTGGCCAGGACCTCGACGATGGGGTCGACCTGCATGTAGTACTGCTCGGAGTTCATGCTAAAATCGGCCAGGCCTTTGGTGATGGGGTCGTCATGGTCGCGGATGTTGACCCGGTAAGGGATGACTCCCCCGGGATGGGCGACCCATTGACCCCCGACCATGAATTCGTACTCGACGCTGCTGCGATGGGCGTCGGCCAGGCCGCCGTGCCAGCCCGCCAGCCCGACTCCGCTCTTGACCGCGTCCTCGAGGCCTTTTTCCTGCTCGGGCTTGATATCTGACATCGTAAAGATATGCACAATGAGGTCGAGGGATTTCAGTTTGGTGGCGTCCAGGTAGGAATCGAGCGTATGCGAGATCTCGACCTCGAACCCCTGCTCTTGCAGCCAGGGTGCGAATATGTCCACGCACTGCTTCGGCTCATGCCCTTCCCAGCCGCCCCAGACGAAGAGGGCTTTCTTCGCCTTACCGGTTTGGGGAGCACCCGGCAAGGCGGGCGCCGAGAGAGACAGAACAAGAGCTGAGAAAAAAACCGCTACGAACGCACCCTTGACGATCAGACTCAACCGGGTTGATTTCATGGCCCTCTCCTTAACCCTCTCCCTCCCCTCTCCTATCCACGAAGAGGGATTGGCAAATCGAACAACGAGTTTCCTGCCACCGGATCAGAGCTCGCGGAGCCAGATATTCCGGTAGCGGACAGGACTCCCGTGATCCTGAAGCGAAATGGGCAGCTTGTCGGCTTGGGCTTTGTAGGGCGGCCGCGCCTTGTGGGCCGTCGGTCCTGTCAACACGTCATTGTCGTGCACCAGGACGCCGTTATGAAAGACCGTCATCCGCGCCGGCTCGACCAGCTTGCCGTCCGCCGCGAACCGCGGCCGGCGGAAGATGATATCGAAGCTCTGCCATTCGCCCGGCTTCCGGCAGGAGTTGACGAGAGGCGGGTACTGCCCGTAGAGGGCCGCCGCCTGCCCGTCCGCATAGGTCCGATTGTCATATGAGTCAAGGACCTGGACCTCATAGAGGTCCATCAAGAAGACGCCGCTGTTGCCTCTTTCCTGGCCCTCGCCCGACACCACTGCCGGCGCCGCCCATTCGACATGCAGCTGGCAATCTCCAAACGCC
>Ga0153916_10000621_pt1 | contig 24317 bp, 23 predicted proteins | sample Opewatmetagenome_FD_109642 | JGI IMG/M metagenome (GOLD analysis project Ga0153916, IMG submission 109642) | Freshwater wetland microbial communities from Ohio, USA - Open water 3 Core 3 Depth 4 metaG | ecosystem: Environmental > Aquatic > Freshwater > Wetlands | place: USA: Ohio, Lake Erie...
AAAAGACGTTTTGGGGAATCTTTCTTTAGTGCAAAAGAAAGATTCAGAAGAATTGAGATATGGTTGCGTACTATTTTGTGGAATGTTTTAATTTATCCGAGGTGAGAATTATTACACAAAGCATACATGGACATTAAAGAAGCACAACTAAAACAGATATCCCCAATGAAATCTTCATCTAGATGCTCACAACCACAAATAGGACATTTTCTAATATCTATCACTATCCCTCTTCGTATAGATGTTTGACACAATCCCCATCTCTTAATTGAAATGTGTCAAGATACTTCCATGTCTCTTTATTTAATACTTTACATCCTGTACGATTAGCTAGAAATCTCTTTTTGACATTCTTATTCTTTGTATTAACTAAATACCACATGACAGGTTTATTCTTTTGCATCTGTAGTGATAGAAACTTAGAACCTTTAGGCATCCTAATCTCAAAGCATCTTTCATCTTCTGGAATCTCATATTTCCAAATGGTATTCAATATACATCACCTTTATTTGATGGAATACAATTTCTTCATTTCTACATTTCTACTTTTTAGATGCTATCAACTCTTGACATATATATTATATAATACGAAATTCAGCATCCCCCTCCTTAAGGATTTCAGTCTGTTCATTTTTAGAGGCTATTTCTCGGAGTAAATCCGTTCATTCCATATTAGTTCTGCAGTTCATAACCTTATCATAAATCTTCTTTAGGTCATCTTCAGATTGAGCATTATAATGCATTAAATCGACATCCCCTTTTAATGAATGACCCATAAGTATCTTCTTGATAGATGTAGGTCCTCCTCTTCTATCCCATTCTTGGCTAAAGAATTTCCTTAAATCCTTAATATGAATAGATGCATTTCTAAATATTCTTGATATATGACTCTTATTAAATAAACATGTTAATTTCTTTTGACAACTATAGAAATAAAGATAATCATTCATTGCTAATTTTGCATCTTCAGTAAAAAATGATATTCTACTCATCCCTGTTTTAGTCGTTTGACCATTACTTGGATTATGGTTTATATGTAGTATTCTATTTTCAATATCTATATCTCCAACCTCTAGTTGATACAATTCTTCAGCTCTAATTCCGGATGTAGTACCAAGCATAATTATTGCTTTGATTTGTTTAAAGAACTTATTCCCTTCGTAGCAAGATAATATAGAATTTATATCATCTTTTGTTACTCTTTTTGGTATATAATTAGGTTCTGATGGTGGTATAATATTACTTGCCCAATCAATGTGAATAAATGAAAGAAACTTTCTAATTTGATATACTCTTTTTCTATAACTTGTAGTAGAATATTTTTCTTGTAATTGTTTTAGATAATCAAGTGTTTTATTTTCATCTATTGGTAAACCAACAGATTTAATGAAACTCTCAAGAGTAACTCTAACATCATGAAGCCATCCATTTGATAAACCATTGATACAACGAAGTTTAAGGAATTTATCCAAATCAGACTTATCTAATAAATCACGTTCTAGCTTGCCTTCGGAGCCGGATACCGGGGTTCGAATCCCCGTAGGCCCGTTTTTTTATTTAAAATTGCGTGTTATTTTTCCAAAAAGACAAATTTACACAAAATATTTATATATAATTTTATACAGAGTATAGCTTAGGGGATCTGGAATTATAATGTTTTCTTCCTTTCATCCATCCACCCTCCAGATTCCTTATCCCTTCTCTTCAAATATGAACAAAATTATTAATATTTTCATTTATGAAAAAATTAAATAAAATAAAAAAAATAAAAAAAATTTAAGCGTATTTTCCTCTAAGTTTACGCCTTTCAACTTTCACATTTGCAGGAGCAACAATCATTAAGTTATTGCCAATACCTGCAATATCACCGTTTATTTCTTTTGCCAATTCTTTAAGATCATTTGTAATTCTTTTTAAAATAACGTCTTCTTCAGCAATAGGTGTAAAATCGAGAATTAAAACATTACCACCATAAACATAATCAGTGAACTCTTTTAGATCCTCATATCTTTGAATCTCACCAACTCTAACATACATTCTAGCCTCACCTGATGATTCCCCTGCAGTTGATTCAACATATTTTTCTAAATCGACGTATCCTTCAATATCAGATGTTTTTTTATCGCCAAATATCTTTCCTACAACTCCCATATTAATTCTCAACTCCAGATTTTAACGTGTACTGTAAATATATAATTGTGTTTATAAACCTTGTGAGAAAAACATATCAGAGTTCATCTACTTTTCAATGTAAAATTCCATATTTCATCGCCAACATAATGTATAATCTTTACTGCTTTTCCTTTATTCTTATTAATCATTTGTTCGCTATTCATAACAGCAATACCAACTGCTAATGGCTTACGGTGTTTTTCATCACAAATCCAAACCGGATCGTTCTCAGAAATATTCCTATCAGCATCAACTATTCCAGGTGCCATAACATCCGCCCCATTTGTAACAAATCTAATAGCGCCCATATCAACAACAACAAATTTCTTTTTTGGCTTATATTTATTCAATCCATGTAACGTAAAAAAAATTTTGTTTTCATAAAGCATAAAACTAGGTTCATTGTCTACAAAAATAATATTTAATCCTTCAAATTCAGCTATTTCAACAAAAGATTTTTTATCAAAAAAATTGTCATCATAAAAATTTTTTAGTTCATTTTGAAAAATCTTAATTTCTTTTGATTTTAAGCTATGTCTATTTTTTAATATTAAAGACATAATTAAAGTCATTTCTTTTATGTTTATAAGATTTGGCTTAGATTTTTTTAATATGCCCAAACTCTTATAAATAAGATATCTATTTCGTGTCGCAAAAGGGTATAAAAATGGAAAAACCACTGAAAATATTGCATGCAAGTTTAAACAATCGTGTAATGGTGGAACTACGTGGCGGTCGTGGGTACCACGGTACATTAGATGGATATGATGTTCCCCATATGAACCTAGTTCTAAAAAATGCAGAGGAAATGGTAAATGGGCAATCCGCTGCTAAACATAGTACGATCATTGTTAGGGGAGATAATATAATTTACGTATCACCATAAATAGAGGAATTAATTATGACTAAGGGTACAGCATCAAAGATGGGTGGCAAGAGAACCCATACTATTTGCAGAAGATGCGGTAAACATGCATTTCATCTTCAAAAGAGAGTATGTGCCTCTTGTGGATTTGGTGCTTCTAGTAAAATTAGACATTACAACTGGATAAAAAATAGAGATTAAAATCTATAATTTTTAATTTTTTTTAAGGATATCCACCGATTTTAAGAGTTGGATCTCCAAATAAAATCCATGTTGAAACAACTTGATCATCTACCCAGGATTCATTTGTAAGTTCTGAACTCCAATCAACTGGATAAGTGTCTATATACCATTTAATTGCATTAGCCCAAGTATCACCAATAATATCAACTTTATTTTGACCGTACTGTTTGAAAAACTCAACCTCTAGCTCGTTTATACCACCAGCAAAAGAAATAGGTTTATCCTCTTTTGTATTACCTAGAGCTACGCAACCAATTGTAGCAATTGAACCCCCACCGACTTTTCTTGTCATCTGCCAACCCCAACATTCTGGAACGTATTCAACGCGAGCTCTTTTTGTTTCATTGAAATAATTAAAAATTGTTACATCAAATTGTAAATTATGACAACCACTGACAAGACAAACAGGGAGTTTATTTCCATTTCTAAGTCTTACAATTTCAAAGGTTCTAAAAGGTTCAACTCTACCTGTACCATTTGGAAAATTATTAGTCCAAAGCATTGGGCAACCATGACCAACAAAATAAACAAATCCAGATCCATTATTCATAGGTGGTAAAATATCCTTCCAATGAGTTAAAGTACTATCTGATGTATACAGTTTAATTGGATTAAAACCGGTCATATTTTCAATAGCTCTATCACCATAGAATTCACCCTCATAGCCTACCCAGGCAGGATTATTCTTTTCAGGATAAGTATCCCCTGCTGCTACAATCATGTTGTTGAACCATGGTTCTTCTTTTTGATATTTATTTTCATAAGTAATTATTCTATGAACTACTAGTTTTACTTCAAATCTATTTTGGCATGGGAGTCTTCCTATTGAAACATCAGGGTATAGATCAATAAATTTGTCTTCTGGTTGCTGGCCATAGAACCATTCACCAAATTTACCATCTCCATCTGAATCCCAGCTACAAAACTCACCTTGTGAATCATAAATATCAGCAAAATAAAGATCAGAAATAATTTTTGATTCCCAGTCATTTCCTAAATCAATGTATCTAACCGGTAGATGCCATTTATTTGTTTGACTGATTTTACCACCAATTAACAACACATATTTTATACCCCAATTTTCAAATGCATCTTTTATAAATATTTTTATTTTTTCGGGTTTATCTCTTCCCAAACTACTATTTTCATAAGAATAAATTTCATTAAGTGTTGCTAAATAAGTCTTAATTCCATGTTTTTCTTTATGAGTTACCAATGGTTTAACTAAGCTTTCAAAATATTTTGGGCAGATAATTAAAAAATCATAACTATCATTTGTTTTAAAAAAAATATTTTTTGAATATATTTCGTATGGTGTTTTATTTATATTTTGTCCATTTATTACTGGTATAAATATCATACCAAATAATAAAATTAATATTCCTGTTATTTTAAATTTTATATATAATTTATTATCTATTTTAATTCCCCCATTATCATTGTGTTATCTTTATATATATACAGGTTTATAAATTTTATCTAAATTTTTATTGTATTACTAAAAACTCTTATACGACATTTACAATGCCATTTTTCAAAATGAAAGAAAAAAAATGCAAATTTTATTGCTATAGAAATACAAGAGTAGAAAACCAATTTAATAAAAAGATGATGGATAAACTGGAGTTAGTTATTTTTGATATGGATGGAGTACTTACAGACATAATTAGTTCTTGGAAATATATTCACGACCATTTTAAAACATCGAATAAAAGATCTGTAAATGATTATCTCAAAGGAAAAATCGATGATATGGAATTTATAAAAAGAGACTCGGCTCTTTGGATAGAAAATAGTAAACCTATAACAAGAAAAAAACTTACTGATATTTTATCAAATGTACCTATTATGAATGGAGCAAAAAAATGTATTTGTATTTTAAAAAAGAATAAAATAAAGACTGCAATAGTAAGTGCCGGTCTTGATATACTTGCTGATAAAGTTGCAAAAGAGCTTGGAATTGATTATGTTTATTCAAATGGAGTAAAAACCGATAAAAAAGGGCATTTAACAGGTATAGGTATTCTAACTGTTAGATTAATGTATAAGGATGAGGCAGTTATAAAAGTATCAAAACAGTTAAATATTCCTCTGCAGAGAATTGCTACTGTTGGTAACTCTTGTTTTGATATTCCAATGTTTGAGTTATCTGGTTTAGCAATAGCATTTAATCCAGAGGACGATTGTATAAAAGAATCAGCTGATATTATAGTAAAAGGAAAGGATTTAACCGGAATTCTACCATATCTTGAAAATTATATAAAGTAAATTTCTTTAAATAATAGAGATTTTTAAATAATAAAAGATTATTACGTATGTTAACAAGTCACTTAGGAGTTTGAAAAATGAATGAAAAAAAGAAAGAAAGATGTGTATTAACAAATGTTATAGAAACTGAAATGGATATATTAAAAAGACATATTCATATTCTAAAAACTGTACAAGAACATCAACCTATGGGAATAATAAAATTATCGGAACTGACCAACTATCCACAACATATGGTAAGATATTCTCTGAGAATACTTGAACAAGATGGCCTTATAGAACCATCATCACAAGGAGCAGTAACAACTGATAAAGTGTCAAAGACTTTGACTACTTTAAAAAGGATATTAAGTGAAATAAGTAAAACTGCAGAAGAGATTAAAAAATCACTTGAATAAAAAAAATTTATATATTTTCATTTTGCCGCGGTAACTCAGTAGGGAGAGTGCACGGCTGAAGACCGTGATGTCGGGGGTTCAATTCCCTCCTGCGGCATAGATTAGATTTATTGATATTTTTTTGTAAATAACGAAAATTCATTAAAATATATTTTACATGCATAGATATCTGCATAAAAAATATAAATATCTAGTGAATAATGCACAAATGGGATGTAATACTGAGAAGGATGCATTTAGTTTAGGGGTAATCAGCTTAAAACTCGGAAAAAAGATAATATCACTAGTTAAACATTATAAAACTTCAAAGTTCAAAAATAGTTTATATTAAATACAACATAAAAAAAATTAAAATATAAAATTAAAAAATTTTATATACCCAAATTAGTTCCAAAAAATGGGATGCCAAAATAAATAGGAGATGGGTTGAGCAAAATATCCTTAATCAGGTAGGAATGTAAATTGTATCTCAAAGAAGTTATAATGGAAAATTTCAAGTCTTTTGGAAATAAACTAGTTGTACCCTTTTTTCCAGGTTTTACTGCAATAACAGGACCAAATGGCTCAGGTAAAAGTAATATTGCTGATGCGATTTTATTTGTATTAGGACCTAAAAGCGCAAAGGTTATTCGTGCAGGTAGACTCACTGATCTTATTTTTAATGGCGGTAAGAAACATAAGAATCCTGCAAAATATTGCAAAGTTTCTCTTGTTTTTGATAATTCCGAAAGAAGGATGCCTGTTGAGTCAGATGAAGTAGTTTTGACAAGGATGATAAAACGGGCACCTTTGAAAAATGATCCTAATAATTATTACAGTTATTTCTATATTAATGAACATTCTGCATCTTATTCTGATTTTGAAAACTTACTATTACATGCTAGAATCTCAGGTGGTGGATACAACATCGTACAACAAGGTGATGTAACAAGTCTAATAGAAATGGGATCTATTGATAGAAGAAGATTAATTGACGATATAGCAGGTATAAGTAATTTTGATAATGATATAAAAAAGGCAGAGAAAGAAAAAGAAGAAGTTGATAGTAATCTTGAACGTATTAAAATAATTTTGAATGAGATATCTAATCAAATAAATCAACTTAAAGATGAAAGAGACGAGGCTTATAAATATAAAGAACTAAAAGACAAACTATACGAAACAAAAGCAAAAATTGCTTTTAAGAAAAAACAAGATGTTGATACTCAAATATCTGAGATTAATAAACAAATTGAATCATATGAAACAGAAAAGGTTAAACTTGATGAAAAAAGCAAGGAGTTAAAAAAACAATATGCGGAATCTCAAGAAGAGCTACAGGAAATTGAAAAAAAGATTGGGGAAGTTGGTGGTGAAGAAGTAAAAGAAATCAAGGGAAAAATAGATTCAATTAGAAGTGAAGAAATAAAAGTAGAGGAGAGAATAAATTACTCTAAAGATGAAATTGTTGAAATTCAAAAAGATCTTAATGAGGTAAGATCAAATCTTGAATCAATAGAAAAAGAGCTTCAAGAAAATACATCTCAAAAAGAAGAACTTGAAAAACAAATAAATGATAAAAAAGTTGAATTAGAAAATAAAGAAAAAGAACTTAATGCATTAAAAGAGGAAATAGCTCAATCTGATGATAAATCAATGGATTTGGCTCACGAACTTGCAAAAATGCGCCAGGAGTATGACGGAAAAAACAGTGAATTACATGAATTAAAATTAAAACGTAATAGATTCACAGAAAGAATAGAAGCTTTAGAATTACAAATTGCAGAGATGCAAGAGACTAAATCCACATATGAATTTGAGTTAAAAGATATTAATTGGCAATCAGATGAATTCAAAAAAGATAACAAAGAAAAAAATAAAAAATTAAACGAATTTGAAAAAAAACTTTTTGAAAAAAAGAAAAGGGAATCCGAGATATCAGAACAACTTGCGGATTTAGATAATGCAATTAGGGTACTACAGCGTGAGCAATCCAAATTACAAGCAGAATTTGATGCGTTACAATCCGTACAGGGAAGATATAACATTGCTGTTGATGCAATTTTAAAAGCAAGAAATGATGGAGTATTAAATGGTGTTCATGGAACTGTAGCTGAGTTGGCACAGGTTGATAAAAAATATGAAACTGCAGTAGAGGTAGCAGCAGGATCAAGAATGCAATCAATAGTAGTTGATTCCGATGAGGTTGCAGCTAAAGCTATAAAATTATTGCAGAAAGAAAAACTTGGTAGAGCAACATTTCTGCCTTTAAATAAAATGATTGCAGGTAATCCTCGCGGCAAAGCGCTTATGGTAGTGAAAGATACAAATGCCCATGGTTTTGCAATAGATTTGATTAAATTCAAAAAAGAATATAGAGGAGCTTTTTGGTATGTACTCGGGGATACAATCATAGTAAATACTTTGGATGATGCACGTCGTCTTATGGGCGGTGTTAGACTCGTTGATTTAAAAGGAAGCTTAATTGAAGCAAGTGGGGCAATGGTAGGAGGTAGTTTACCTAAAGGTCAAATTTCATTCAGTAAAGCAGATAGAAATAAATTAGAGGAAGTTACAAAAGAACTTCAAAATGCTATTAACAACCAAGATAAACTTTCAAATGAATTAACTGAATTAAAGAAGGAAATCGTTGAAATAGAAAATTCATTAAGAGAAATTAAAACTCAAGTAGATAAAGAAATCCAGGTAAAAGATCTGGATGTTAGAAATAAGGAGTTTACTGGCAAAATCGATATTATTACTAAAGATTTAGAGATAAAAACAAAGGAAAAAGAGGAGTTAGACAATAAAAAAACAGAGGTTGTTTCAAAGATTGAAGAATTCGAGAAAAGAATTGAAGAACTTAATGCTTTAAAAGAGGAAAAAGGAAAGATACTTTTAAAGGGAACTAAAAAAGAAATAGCTCAAAAAGCTAGAAACTTGGAAGATGAAGTATCAAATCTTCAGGAAAATTTTTTAAAGATCTCTTCAGAAAAAATAGCTTTAGATAAAAAAATAGAGCTTCTTGAGGAAAGAAAAAATGAGCTTTCAAGTAACATAGAAAATAAGAACAATGAAATAGAAAAAAACAAAAATTTAATCAATGAATTAAAAGAAGCCCGTTCTTCATACCATGATGAGTTAAAAGCACTTCTAGTCGTTGAAGAAAAAATGACTGGTAAAATGAAAGATTTAACAGATCAAAGAGATAAAATTTATAAAAAATCTATTACTTTTGAAAACGACCTTGATAAAATTAATACTCGTATTGAATCTTATTATGATTTAATTTCAAGAGCTAAATATAGAATTCCAACTCTTGAGGATTCAATAAAAGAGATTGAACAAGAACTTAAGCTATATAATATAGAGATTACCGAAACAAATCTACCTAATGTTGAGGCTTTGAAAGATACAGTTAAATCTATAGAGGAATCTATGAAGGAGCTAGAACCGGTTAATATGCGTGCTCTAGAAGAATATGAACACCAATCTGAGCGAAAAAGCAAGCTTGATGATGATGTTTCACATTTAAAGGAACAAAAGAAAAATCTTATTAAACTTGTAAATGAAGTTACTGAGAAGAAAAAAGAAAAATTCTTTGAAATTTTTGATGTAATTAACAAAAACTTTAAGGAAATCTACGCACAATTATCAGAGGGCGGAGAAGCAGAGCTTCAACTAGAAAATCCTGATAATATTTTTGATAGTGGTTTAACAATAAAAGCAAGACCACGTGGTAAAAAAGTGCTTTTACTATCAGCTCTTTCAGGCGGTGAAAAAAGTATTGCTTCTATAGCTTTTATATTTGCTATTCAAAGATATGATCCAAGTCCGTTCTACGTACTTGATGAGGTAGATATGTTTTTAGATGGTGTTAATGCAGAGGTTGTATCAAGGATGGTAAAACAAAATGCCCAAGATTCACAATTTATTATGGTTACGCTTCGTAAAATAGCAATCAAAGAGGCAGACTACATATATGGAGTTACTATGAGAGAAACAGGTGTTTCTGATATGATTGGAAACATAGATCCCTCAGCGGTTGGACCACACGGAGAGTTAGATATAAGAGGAGGAAAAACTATTGGAGCAGCTTAAAATCGATAATGATGTAATAAACCATCTACTATTTCATAAGTCACTTATTGATGAAAAAGATGATGCTACAAAAATAAATCGTTATATAGAAATGCTTCAAAAAACTGATGAAGGAGAACATATCTCAATAGAGGATCCTTTTGAAAGATCAATTGCTATTGCTTTTGAGCTTGTCATACAACAACATCTAAACCCATGGGATATAGATCTTGTAAATTTCTCAACAATGTACCTTAAAAGAGCAAAGGATGAGAAAATCGATCTTATAACAGCAGGTCGAATAATATACATGGCTTGGAAGGTGCTAAAACTTCAAAGTAACGATCTTGTTGTAACTATGGAATCGCAAAAAGAAAAATACGAACCCTTTGGCTGGGGAGATATACCAACTGAGATGTGGCTTACAAAAGATGATGCTTACTCATATACAAATCTTGTTATGAACATGCCCGAATCACCCTTAGAAGAACCAATAAGAAGAAATTCTAAAAGAAAAGTAACCTTAATGGAACTTATAAATGCCTTTGATCAAGCAAGAAAAGAATCCGAGGAACATCAGCTTCTTGAACAACAAAGACTAGAGGAACGAGAAAGATTAATCATACTTGCAAGAAAAAGGATGAAAGGAACAGCTATAGAGGATCATCTAGAGGAAGATGTTGAAACCATTTGGAAAAGGATAAAAGATCTACAAAAAAAGACTATGACTTTAACAGAAATTTGTGAAAAAGATAATCGGGAAGAAGTAATTAAGGTCTTAATATCTATTTTATTTCTTGCATATGATAATAAAATATTGGTTTACCAAAAAGAATTTCCTTATGGAAAAATTTTTATTAAAAATATAGGATATAGTTAACTAAGGAGTGTAAGTCTTATGGGTATAAAGGAAAAACGTATAGTTGAATCCGTGCTTTTTTCTGCTAGTAAACCAATTAGCATAAATGAAATCAAGCAAACCACTGATCTATCTTCAGAGAAGATTAAAACAACATTAGATGAATTAATAGAAGACTACAATGTAACGCGTAAAAATGAAACGTCGATGGAAATAGTAAAAGCAGGTGAAAAATTTGCAATGCAGATTAAAAAAGAATTCACAGATCAATCTATAATGGTTACTAAACCAGAGATAGATAGTAACCTATTAAAAACTCTAACACTTATTGCTTTTCATCAACCACTGAAACAATCAAATCTTAGGAGAATGATTGGCACCAAAGCTTATGAACATGTGGATGAACTATCTGCTATGAATCTTGTTTATACAAAAAAACATGGCGCAACTGAGATGCTTACAACAACAAAATTGTTTCCAGAATATTTTGGTATAGATTCAACAAAACCTGAAGAAATCAGGGATTTTCTTATAAAAAAAGTAGCAGGTAACATTAAAAAAGAAAATGAATAAAAAAATTTCCTATTAAAAGTATAATAATTTTAAATTTTTGATATTGCTATTTATTATATATCAGATTCTTCTAATACTAATTAGCTCCCACCGGGATTTACTTTTATGCAGAAAAGATACAAATAGCCATCTAGACCCAGCGTATTTGTTCCCTCTGGAGTATCTACCCTCACAAATATCCTAGTTGGTCCAAATCCAATAATTGCATTTGAAGTAATGGTTTTTTGTTCACCTGCAGCTACAGTGTCTATTTCACCAGTAGTTTCTTTTCCTAACAAAATAAATCCACCATCTAATGAAATCTTCCAACTTATGTTATCTGCTTCTACTATTCCCATGTTTTTGATCGTTGATGTGATTTTTAACATACCACCTTTGATACGATAGATATTAATAACAGGTAGGACAATTTGCACAGAATAAGGCTCTGACCAATAACTAATAGAGCCGTTTACATCTTTTGCTTTTACCTTTAAACTATAATTACCAACTTCTGACCATGCATAGGATACTATGGTTTCTTGTCCAGAATTAAAAGGTCCAAGCCATTCAGTTGATGCTCCATCTCCCCAATCAAATTTATAAAAAATTTGGTCATTTTCTGGATCTGTGGTATAAGCAGTATAGTTGTATGCTTTGTTTATTTTTCCAACTGGAATCCCATCAACCGTTGGTGGCAATGGCGAAAGACTACCCTCAATCTGAACTTGTACGGTAAATGGTAAATGATCGTGAGCAGAAACAGTAAGCCTGACTTCACCAGGATTTTGCACATCGATCTCAAGATTAACTATGCCCATGGAATCCGTATATCCACTAACGTAAAATCCATTTTGTTGCATGAGACAGACATGTGCATTTTCTACTGGATGGCTATTACTCTCTACCATAATTTGAACAATGCTTTGCTCATAAGGTATCGTTGGTGGGTAATCAACTGATAGAGTAGTGGGAATATTTGTCCAAACTTCTGTTGCAGGATCTCCCAACCAAAGAAACATTTGAGCATTATCTATGCCCATATTGCCATGAATATCAATGATGTGCGTTGCTGCAGCATTGCTCATCCATCCAATTCTATATTCCCCATATAATGTGAATTGCCTAAAGAGTTCCTTATCATAATCATGGTTTGGAGTGGTATATGATGAATTTGTGGCACCAAGAGAAGCAACAGCTCCCCCAGGGTATTTATTCATAAATGCTTCTCCAAGACAATCAAAGAATAGATAATGATTCAAACAGGCAATGTTAAAAACAATTGGTGTTTTATCTCCATTGGAAAGAGCACTCACATTAGTTACATCCCAGTATTCATCAGTATAACTCCATTCAATCCAGGCAATTTTAGAACCATGACCTCGATAATTAACAATGTTTCTACCCTCGTCAATTGCAATAGCTACATTTGCATTTGTTCCTGTAACTTGGTTGCCATATACCGTATCAATAACAAAGGGAGGTTGTGGAATAATATCATTTCGAATTTCCTCTTTACATCCAACATATTTTCCAGGAGCACCTTCTTTATCTGCTACAAGAATGATTTTATTGAGCCATGAGTCTTGCGGTGGATCCTGTTCATATTTTAATATCTTATTTACTTGATTTGTCACCTCGGTACTACTGGTTGCTGATATCCGACCAACAGCTATATCTGCATAGTAATCGGGATCACCAGTAATACACGCATAATAATAATCACTGTAAAAACCATCCCAAGCAGGTATAGGCATATATGATGTATCACCAACAAGGAGAACATATTCCAGCTCACCCTGATTAAATCGGGTAATAATTTCATTTTTTACTTCAGAATAATTTGAAGTAGTTAAGGGTAACACTTCTGTTTTAAAACCCTCTTGGTTATGCCAATCGGCAAGTGGTTGAATAGCTGAAGTAAAATCCGGATGGGAAATAATGAGATACTTAGTACCAGGGTTATTTACTCTTTGAATAGCTAAACCAAGATGATTGTAATTCATTATATAATTATGATACATTTGATCAAATTGTGGGCTAACTGATTTATTAGTATATGTTGGTTTTTCACCATTTGATAATGAGTAATAAAGTTCGACAGTCATTTGAGGTGAAATAGTTAGAGTATGTTCAGTGGAATCATAGCTAATTGGTGCAACTTCAACAGTTATTACATTAATGTCTCTCCATATTCCTGGTTGAGTTGTTTGAACCACAAAATCTGGTTTTGTAGTATATATCTCTCTAGGTTTGGACCGTGTTTGATATTCTATATTATCAGTTGAAGGTTCTTCAAAAACAGTAATTGAGTAGTCTTCAAGTTTTATTTGATCATTAATAGTATAGGTAGTGTCAATATCGCAATGTTCAGGAATTGCAATGAGAAAACGAATAATAGGAATGGCGGGTTCTCCAATATCCATTGTTGTAGAGTAACCAGGAATAGTTATCTCTTGGTAGGTATCTAAATCAATCATTATATCAGTTATCCAAAAACCTTGGAGTGTAACATCAATTACTATTCTCTCTGATGATGATTCTATAACATTTAAAATTGGTTCTTCACCCGGACTTGATCCAAAAAATGAGACCCAAGTTTTATCATCAACAATTATTTTTTCCATTTTATTTGACATATTAGCTATGGAGATTACTGTAAAAAATAGTAGTGTAGTTACTAAAAGAGCAAATAATATCTTCTTCAAATTATATCATCACACAGTATCTATCCCGTTACTTAAATAAATATCTATATATCTGACACTACATTTATAAAATATTTTTTAAAATCCAAAAATAGAAAAAAATGAAAAGAGTAGATTATCCATTAAATTGCATCGGATTGAATAAATATTGAATACATTTTGTAACTGTGCTTCCTCTTTAGTGTGATATCCTGAATTAACTTCCTTCTTGTTTTTAAATAAAGTCATCTCAACACTCTTTTTTCTTATTTTCTCTCATTTTGTCCTGGAACGCCTGATAAAGTGTTCTCAGATGCCCATTTTCAAGGCTACTGTGAGGTCGCTTAAAATTATAGTAATATACTATATCATCCCAGCTTTGGAAGTGTTTATTTAGTTGTTATATGGTTTATCCAGCTCGTTCTACTTTACAATTTGATTGTGGATGTTTAATACGTGATTTGATGTGGATAATATTATAGTGTCTTAGCAATTGTTGAAACTCATTATCTTTTAGATCAAGGCAGTTTTCACGAGGTAATGATGTAAACTGTGTTCCATGATCCGTCATCATTTATTAAGGAATCCCATAATTTATTAATGCTTGATTGAGAACTTGTTTTGAATTCTCCATATTAGCATTAGTAAATACGCTATGTCCTATGATGAACTTTGATGCATAATCTTCGAAGAGGATCCTCTGTTCACCTGATTTTTCGAACCAGTCTGCATGCCATAGACTATTGCGTTTAAATATTAACGATCTTTTTTTATAAATAGATTTTTTAAAAATTTGTTTTTTTATTTTTTAAAATTAGATAATAAGTGTAAATATAGTAGATAACAATTGTAAAATAAATTATATTAAACAAAACTTCTATAGTATAAACTTAAGTTGTTGAGTCGGGGAAGGAAAATTATATTTTTTATCCTTTAACCTCCTCTCCTTACCACCTCCTGACTTCCCCACCCAGCAAACTTTTGTAATAAAGTTTATTTGTTTTAATTTCTTGTTAAAAACTACCGAAAATTACAAAAAGCTTAAATATAATAAAACATAAATATTATAGATAGAATTAATAGGATTTTAAATAGTAATTATGATATACAAAAAGTTTAAATAAAATAAAGCGTATAAACAATTGTTAATTAAGGGGGATAAAAAAAATGAAAAGCATGATATATCTTGTAGTAGGGCTACTTCTAATTAGTGGTTTTGCTGCAATAGGTATAGGAGAAGAAGCTGGTGAACAACAAAATACTATAAGTGTAACATTTTTTGAACCAATTGTTGTAGAAAAAGAAACATTTGTAGAATTAGAGGTAGAAGGAACAAATACATGGATTTTTAATGGTGGTAGTCCATTACTTCCAATCCACACTGAGACATATACTTTACCTTTTGGTGCAACAATAACCAACATTGGATGTGAAGTTCAAGGTGTCCAAAGCAAGGTTTTATCAAAAAAGATTACACCTGCTCCACAGCCGGTAATATTATCTAACGAAATAAAAGTTGCAAATAAACCTCTGATGGACCAAGAAGTATATGATTCAGAGCAAATGTATCCAGATAATTGGTACAGCTATGATATTGGAGTTGGACTTGACAAAAATAATGAACATAAAACTCTCTTAACAATAAGAACATATCCTGTTAGGTACAATCCAGCATTTGATACAATTTATTATACTGATAATGTTGATGTAACCTTTGCTTATAAGGTACCTGATTCAAATCCATTCCCAACAACAACTGATTATAAACTAGTAATTATCGCTCCATCTAAGTTTTCAAACGCTCTTCAGCCATTAATTACTCACAAAGTGTCAAAGGGAATATCAACTACATTAAAAACAACTGAGGATATATATAAAGAATATGACGGTTATGATAAACCAGAACAAATTAAATACTTTATTAAGGATGCTATTGAAACTTATAATACATCATATGTTCTACTAGTTGGTGGTTTAAAATCATTAATTAATGGAGTCCCAAGAGATAATCTAAATGAAGGTACAAAAGATTACAATTTACCTGTTAGATACTCAAATATGTTAGTACAAGCAGGGGACGATCCTGGATATATATGTGATTTATACTATGCAGATATATACAAAGAGGGTGGTGTGTTTGATAATTGGGATTCAAATGGAAACCACATTTATGCTGAATATAAATTTGCTGGTGATAAACTAGATTTGTACCCTGATGTTGCAGTTGGTAGATTATCTTGTAGAACTACAAATGAAGTAAAAGATGTTGTTGAAAAAATTATTACTTATGAAAGTGGACCTTGTGATCCGGCTTGGTTTGATAAATTAGTTTTAGTTTCAGGAGATGGATTTTTAGATCAAGCACCGCTTGGTATATCGTGGAATACTGCTAGTTTAACAAATGGTGAATATACAATTTATGCTCAAAGCAAAAACATTGATAATGTCTATGGACCTATTGATGAAATACATGTAACACTTGATAAAACCAAGGCAACATCCATACACTTCAATCACGATGATAATCTTATAACTGGTTTGGATTATCCTTTCCCACCAGTAGCTGAAATTGTTACTGTATCAGATGGAGATATACTAGGAAACACTAATTATGCTTATTCTCCAAAAGAATATGAAGCATACTGTAACGATATTACACATTGGGCAGAAATAAGTTATAATAACGGTATTCTTAAAATCGGCGGAAAAACCTATGACCCGAGACCATATGGAAATGTTACAGATATACACGTTTGGGTTAACAATAGTGCTGGTACAACTGTTTACAACGTAAATAAAAATGGATTCCAAATGTATTGGGAGGGTGAATGGACAACAGGAGACGTGCTCTTACATGATAGAGCTGGAGGATCATATTATATGCCTCCTGCCTTTGATAGAACATATTTATGGACTTCAAATGGTGAGTTTACAGGTATGAACGATGTAATGAATGCTTTAGATGAAGGATGCGGTTTTGCGTTCTTCTCAGGACATGGAAGCCCAGATGTGTGGGCTGATCACTATCCTGGGATACCTGGTAATAGAGGAAAAGGCGGTGTATATGGACTATTTGTCTTTAACTATATAGGTTTTCAAAAGTTCAAGCCACCAGTATGGCCAATGCATACACTAAAGAATAATTTTAAAAACCCTATTGTTGTAGTTGGTGGATGTCATAACAGTCAGATTAATGTTTCATTAATACCTACATTTCTTGATAAAGATAACAGTAAATTTACGAATTGTTATGGTCTCCCAACACCAGAGTGTTGGAGTGAACGGTTAGTGAATCTACCTAAACGCGGTGCAATTGCATCTTTTGGAAACACTGGTTTTGGATACGGAATTTTAAATGAATGGTGTACAGTTGGTGGACTTGATAACTATATAACAACAGAGTTCTTCGTACAATATGGAACAAATGGATATCATATTCTAGGAGAAACCTATTCCCAGACGATTACTGAATATTTAAATCACTTCGATTCAGAGTGGGACGCTTCACATCAAAAAACAGTGGAAAATTGGTTATTTTTAGGTGATCCAAGCCTTCAAATCGGTGGATATCCAGTAACATAAGTCAAAATAACTGATAAAGACAATAATAAAAACATATAGAATCAAAAAGGGCTATAAATTAGCCCCCCTCTATTTTATTTTTTTTAATTTTTTTCAATAAATTTAAACATTAATTTTATATTTACTATTTAGGATGCAAAAAAATCTAAACCAACTTTATGAAGAAATTAAAGATCTGAAAACAAAAAAAGAATTTTTAGTAGAAATAAATAGAATAAAAAAGGATTATGATGATTTATTAGATGAAGATATAGTAGCATTAATAATTGTAGATGAATTAGGAAGAAACAAACAAAATATTTGTAAGATTTCTGAAATAGAACCTGAAATGGAATGTACAGTTTTTGGTAAAATAACAAACATAAACCCATTAAAAAATTTTAATCGTAAAAATGGATCAACTGGGAAGGTAATAAATTTAGAACTGTCTGATGAATCAGGAAGATGCAAACTAGCTCTATGGGACAAAGATGTAGAATTAGTATCAAAAAAAACAATACAGATTGGAACGAAAGTAAAAGTTATAAATGGATATATAAAAAATGGTTTTAATGGAATAGAAATAAACGTTGGCCGTTGGGGATTAATAGAAGTAGAACCTGAAGAGCAGATTGATTCTAAAATCGAAAAACCAGTAAATAATTTTATTATTAAAGGTAAATTAACTGAAGTTGAGCCCACAAAAGCCTTTTTTAAAGACAATGGGGAATTTGGTTTTGTTACTAAAATAAAGATTGAAACAAAAGAAGAAACAAAACAGATTATTATTTGGGATCAAAAAGTAAAAGAAATACAAAAAATAAAAAAAGGAGAATATCTAAAGATAGAACATATAGATATTAAACAAAATAATGGTAAAAAAGAACTACATTTGAATAGTAAAGGAATTATTACAAAACTTCAACAACCACCTTGAATATATTTTTTGTTTTTTTCAAGAGAGCATTGAGCTCTCTGAAGCTCTCTACCAAGATAAGTATAATGAATAGGCATTAACTCAGGTACATTTTTTACAATAGTATCACAAAGAGCATCTGCTTTTTTTCCCAAAAAAACTTTTTTTAGTATTCCAGATACTATTTTATTATTTTTATAAACATTTGAGTAATACTCAACACGTATCTCTTTTTGTTTTTTATCTACCTCTATTACAAAAAAACCATTAGGATCTAAAATAACATCTTTTTCTGAAATTTTTTTAGCATGAAATAAGGGAATTTCTTTATCTACCATAAATTTTTTCACCTGCTTTTACAAGATTTTTTAATTTTTGAAATGCAATATTTCTTGGAAGCATTCTTAATCCGCAATCAGGAGCTAATTGGATTATTTTATCCCCAAATATTTCAATTCCTTTTTTTATATGATACATTATTTCTTCTATGGTTTCTATTTTTATATTATCTGAGCAAACAGATCCCAAACAAATATTTTTTGAAATATTATATTTTTTAAATGAGTTAAATAATTTTGGTGAGGCTTTGAATTCATGTGATAAAATTCCAACAGGCATTTCTAATAGTTCTTGGACAATATCTGAGACATCCCCGCATACATGTAGTCTTGTAGGACAATTAAGACCTTTTGTAATTATACTAATTAGTTCTTTTCCATATTCAGGTAAGTTCATAGAAAAAAACGGTTCATCAATACTAATTAAATCAACATATTTTTGCAAATCATCTACCTCATGTTTTAAAGCATAAGCAAAATCAAAAGCTAATTTTTTTTCATCATTATAAAACAGATCAACAGAGGATTTTGTTAATGTATATGGACCTGTTATAACTCCTATTAACTGCGTTGTTTTTGGTATTATTTTTTTAACATATTTTTGATCCTCTAATATTATTGGACCATTATATTCTACTTTATCAATTATTTCGGCTCTATCTCTGATTCTGCACCCTTTTAGCTTTCTTGTAAAAATATTAACTAAAGAATCCCTTGTTTGCCCATCTGAAATCATATGTATACCAGATGTGATCATATCATTAACTGCTGAGTAAATATATTTATTCCAAGAGATATTTTTTTGTTCGAAGTATCCTTTCATAAGTTCCATATTAATTATATCAATCGGGTATGAACCAATGACAGCTGTTTTTATATTTTTCATTAGAATAGTTTCCTCCGAGGGTGTGTGTTTTCTGGGTTAACGCCAAAATAGTTTTGTGTATATTCAGAAATTAGAATATCTTGCCATGCTATTATTGGAAAAACCATATCCGAGTTTTCAATGGGACCGAAAATCGCAAAATCTCCACCAAATAATGGAATATTAACATTTGAGGATGCATCTACAACTTTTTTTTCTGTTTCAAAATCATCTAACCATTTTGATTTTTCAACAACATTATGAATAGCACAACCTGTTGGAAGACCATATTCTTCTTTTATAACAGGAATCGCAGCGATAGATGCACCACTATTGTCACCCGGGGCCATTGCAGCGGTATCAACGAGTATTTTTTTAATTCCAATATCTTTAGCAATATCAAGTAAACCTCTATCTGTAAGATGAGCACCATTTTCAAGCACTTCTATCTTTCCGTCTGGGGATTTGTCTTTTGGATTAAAAGCTACAATAATTGCTGTATCAGGTGTATATTTTTTCAAAGTTTCTCGTTCTTCATTTTTTATTCCAATATGAATGGAATTATAAATTGTTCTTGAAAGAAGATTTTTATCATAAAGGTAATTCAATGTTTTAATCTTCAAATCAGGTTCTATTATATCTATTGAAAAAGGTTGAGCCTTAGGAAGTGTTTTTTCAATAAAATTAATAATTTTTTCTATATTTTCCTCTCTTTTTATAAAGAAATCCGGAATTGCAGGATTACCTGTTTTGTTACTTAAATATAGCATTTTTTGAATTTGTTTTTTTGCAGTATCAAAATCTGGTTCTCCTTTAAAAAATAAACCACCAAAAAGAACCGTTGGATACATTCCTGGTTGTCCACCAATTTTAATACCAGAAATATCAAATACGATTTGCTCTTTTGTAAAAGAAAACATAGTTTCACCAATGTTTTATTTAGATTCAGATAATTAATTTTATATACCAAATCTACAAGGTTAAGATTGTAATAAAATGAAATTTATTAAAGATTTGCGTGAAAATTATAGAAATGGCGTATCACTTGATAGTTTGTGCAAGGATTATTCAAGGTGGGTTAAGAAATGTGAATATCTTGTTTTTAAAAAGGAGGTTACATATGAGGATATTGATTCAAATGAAAAGGATAGTTTTGCTTGCTTTAAAATGATTAAAAGGGGTAATGATGTTTACTGTTATCGTGTTTTTAAGAGGTTTTCTGATTTAATGGATTTATGTAGATTAAAAAATGATATTGTTTTTATCAATGATAAAAGACAGCGTTATGCTTTTTCGCCTTTCTTATTTATTACTTTGACTTACGATAGACGGATTGGTTCTTTTGATAATGCTTGGCATAATATTGGTAATGATTTGAATCTGTTTTTTGCGAAAATGAAAAATATTTACGGTAGGTTTAAGGTATTGCGTTGTTTTGAATCATATAGCAAAGATGGTTATCCTCATATACATATTTTAATGCTTTTTGAAAATAAGGTCTTTCAGGTTAAACGGCATTATTATACGACTAAAAAGGGTAATTTAGCTAACAAATATATTTTAGATGATTCTGATAAAAATAAGATTTCTGGTTTCTGGCATAGCTTTGTAGATGTTACAGCTGTTAAAACTCTTTTTAGTGTTCGTTATCTTTTGAAGTATATTACAAAAGAAATGTATTCTTCTAATGATGGCTTGACATCTGTTTGTATGCTGTTGTTTAATAAACGAAGTTATTCTATTAGTCGTGATTTTACTGCTGTTTTGGGCAATTATCTCGATTCTGTTACTGTCCGACTTGACCCTAATACACATAATTCAAATTTTAATTTGAATGATTTTCATTATGTTGGTGGTTTTATTGCCCCTTTTCCGATGGATAAATGGTTTTATTTTTTTAAATCTGATAATTTTAATGACATTTTTAAAATTGAAGATAGTAGATTAAATTGTACTGTAGGAGGTGAATTGATTGGTGTTTAATTATATTGGTTTTTTTGATACTTATCCTTATGCCCAAGATTATGATATGTTAGTTAGTCGTATTGCTGGTTGCAGTGTTTTTGATAATTATTTGTTATTTAATAATTTTAAGCCGTATTGTATTTGCAGGGATTGTGAGTGTAATTGGGTTTGTCAGAAGTTGCTAAATCCGAATGTGGTTAATTTGGTTTAGTAGCATTGTCTTTTTGAGGGGGGTTACCCCCTTTAGGGTGGTATCCCTCTTTGACATGTTTTTGATAGACGTATATTTTAGTTCTTTGTTTTTTTTGCGGAAGCAAAATAAAATTGTTAATTAATATTTTGTAGTGAATATTATTTATTTGTATTGAAAGTGCTGTATAAACTTAATAAACTATATTATGATTTATTTATTTTGGTAGTAAATTTGAAAGTTAAAAAAACTGTGTATTTGAGTAGGGAAGTGGTTCAAGAGCTTTTAAGACAGTGTGAAAAAGATAATCGTTCTCAGTCTAATTTGATTGAGTATTTGATTATTAGGAATAGGTAAGGTTCGAAGGAAAGGAACTGTTCGAACCTTACTTTTATTTATTTGATTGTTTGTTATTTTTGGTTTGTCTTACTGACTGCTTTATTTTAATAATGATTAAGCGATAAATGTTTCTTATGTATTTTTTAAGTTTAATTGATAGCGTTATGTAATTTTTAATGTCAGTTCTTACAAGTGCAAAAACAGGGCTTGATATTGTTAACAAACAATTAATTACTCACTTAAATAGTGGCGAAGGGTTCAAAGGGCGACGTACAACTGTCTCCTTTGGTAGCACTTATTCGAGGAAACAGCTTATTCTCTATCGTGAGCCACTAATTATATTTCCGATAATTTATAATCGGGATTTATTGGTTTATTTTCTATTTTGTATTTTTTCATAAATTCTTTAGAAATCTTTTCAAGATTCTCTTTTTTTGAAAACTCTTCTCTTTCTTCTTTAGTTAAATCTTTTACTTTATCCTCAAAATAATTTATAAGGAGTGCAAAGTGCATTATTTGTTCTGGTGTGAATACAGGACTTATGAGCTTAAATGCTCTTTTTAATTCTTTTATTTTTCTTTCTGCTTTACTAAAATCTTGTTTTAATTTGCCTATTTCTTTAACTAACTTTGAAACACTTAACTTTAGTCCAATATTGTCTTTTCTATCTTTTTCAAGTTTTTCGATATGTTTTCGTTGTTCTTCTCTATCTAATATGTATTTACAAATTGGACATATTTTTTCATTGATGTTTACCTTGTTTTTACATTGTGGGCAAATACTGTCATTTTTAATTTGTTCTTGGGTAATTCCAGCTAATTTTAACAAATGGTCTCCTAAATGACCTTCTGTCATATGACAATATCTTTTAACTTGTTCTTTGCCGAATGCATATTTCAATTTTAAATCTTGTTCGGTGAGGTAATATCCGTCATAAGTTGCAGAAGTATGTCTTAATATATGAGGTGTAATGTGTTTATTGATTTTTGACCTTTTAACTATTATTCTAATTATTTCATTTATGCTGTTTTTATTTAATGGTTGTCCCCATCTCCTTTTATAATGTGAATAAAATAATGGTTTTTCTATATCATTTTTAAAAATATGTGTATTGTAAAAATTTATTAGGTTTTCGGGATACATAGCTGTTATTATTTCTTTGTTTGCGACTATTGGGATTCTTCTTGGTTTAGTTTTACTGTTGTTTATTGATACCCATATGATTGATTCTGTTATTTCCATGTCTTTATATTTTAACAAATCGATTTCTTCCCTTCTTCCTCCAGTCGTTAAGAAAATTTCCATTAATGCTTTATCTCTAAGATTATTGGCACTATTGACTAATTGCTTGATTTCATTTTCTGTTAATATATCATCGATTGTTTTGGTTGGTTGTTGTAAAATTTTAAAATTGAATAATGTTTTTATATATTCTGCTAGGTCTTTTCTTTTTTTATAATATAAGAATTTTACAAATTTCATTTTGTATAATTCACGTGTTGTTGGTTTTAATCTATCTGATGAAAAGGCTTTATCAATATCTTTTTTTGTTAGTTTATTCCAATTCTTTTTTGTAATATCAAATATTATTTTACAGGCTGATGTATATGTTCTTTTCGTATCGAGATTATCTATTCCATCTGCAATAAGATGTTTTTCAAAATCATTAACTGCTTTTTCATTTATTTTTGATAGTTTTATTTTTTTATTAGGCATAAAATAGTGAATATGTTAGTTGTATAAAAACATTCGTGTAATAATGCTTTTGTAAAAGAAAACATCTACTCACCTCTTTTTTTAACTTTTCCTAAATAACTCACTACAATTTTTGAATGTAATGCTCTTTTATCACCAAGTAAAGTTGTAATTTTTGATACCATTTTTATAGCAATATATGGTTTTCCAAATGAAGGAGTGGATCTATCTATGTATTCTTCAATAATTTTATCTATTTTATTTTTATCTTTAATACCAATTAGATCAACAATTTCTATTTGTTTTCTAAATCTTTCAATTGCACAGTTATTTAGATTTTCAATA
>Ga0153916_10000622_pt1 | contig 24309 bp, 31 predicted proteins | sample Opewatmetagenome_FD_109642 | JGI IMG/M metagenome (GOLD analysis project Ga0153916, IMG submission 109642) | Freshwater wetland microbial communities from Ohio, USA - Open water 3 Core 3 Depth 4 metaG | ecosystem: Environmental > Aquatic > Freshwater > Wetlands | place: USA: Ohio, Lake Erie...
AAAAAAAAAAAAAAGAATAAAACACAAACAAACTACATTCAGAACAAGCAAACATTTTTAATGAAAGTCGGGATATACCCCGTGTACACAATGTCACACAATGGTACAATGGAACAAATGAACAATGGAACAATGGAACAATGACACAAACAAGGTGAATGCCATGAAAGACGACTACATGCCAAGTATTACAGAAGATGGGAGTGATTACTTCCCATTGCTGCCGAATGAGCGTTTGGTTATCACAAGATTAGATACAGACGATGCATTAGCGCTTTCGCAAGATGACCCGGATATCTGGTACATGTTAGAAGCGCTGGCAGATGCTGATATTAGTTTTGATATTCAATTGGTTACATTACAATAGGAGCCTTTGCCATGAATAAGAAAGATTATAAAATAATTACTGCCGTGATTGCAAATTGCCCATTTACTTCGATTTACGATAAGACGAGGATAGTTAGCCGGCTGTCATATGCGCTTAGTAAGGATAATAAAAATTTTGATAAGGCTAAATTTACTGCCGCATGTTTTCCAAAAATTTAGCCATGACATTCATAGACACATTATTATTAGTAGTGGTCTTAATGCTAACCATTGGGGCAAATGGGCTGAAAGGCTTATTGCTATTTACTGTCATATGCATACCAGTAAGTATATTAATACTTGGCAGTATGCTGCTGTGGCATCATTACCATAATAGTTAGGAGGTTTAAATGTTTACATATATAGACAAATGGCTTATGAAGCACCAGCACGCGGATATGCTATTGCTTGTGATAGATATTATCGTACTGGTAATACTACTACACATGTAGGAGGTTGCTATGAAGATTCATTCGATTAAAGTTGACGCGGAGAATATATACAGTCCTCGTGAGATTCTTACAGAGATTTTGCATGATAAGAGTTCAACAAAAAGACTTAACACATGGTCACAAAAGTATCTTGCATTCTATCAAGATAGCATAGTGCAAGAATATGCAAGACTTATGAGAAGGGTAATGGCATGAATATAACTAAAATTGAAATACTAATTCTCATTGCTGCCGCATTGATGGCTATGTACATATGCGAGGTGCATAATTTACTATGAGCAATTACTCAAAAAAATTCGGATATTATTCGCAATCCGTAGGTACTATGTTAGCTTTAGAAGCAGCGAATAGCCCAAGTGCTGCAACAACGCCGACGAAATGCTCAGTATGCGGTAAAGGTTATGGTTATATAGATAGGCATAAACGAGTTGACCACTCGCGTTGTAGTAAAATTAAGCAACAGTTACATAAAAAGGAGCATCAAAAATGAATAACCTTTTATTTTTACAATTAGTTGGCCTTAGCGCTACTGGCGTAACACTAGCAGTAGCCTATGGCTGTTGGAAGTTGTATGACCTTAACAAGACAAAGCCAAACTACGGAGTATATGCAGTTTGGGCAATGGCTATATTCTTTACATATATGGGCATACTGTCCACATATGCAATGAGTCTGCCGGGATATGTACAGGGGCAATAATCATGCGATTTCCTTCAAAAACTGAAGTAATTGAATACGGCGTACTTGTTGTAGTATATGCACTATCATGTGGGCTTGGTGTCTTGATATGGTATATCCTTGACTTGATATTTTATCGGAGGTAATCATGAATGAGCATGACCAAACACAGCAAGAACAAGATGCAATAATTGGCACTATGGTTGCTATTGCGACTATTGCATTAGTTTGCATTGCCCTTGTAGTTCGAGCATACCTATGAAGTACGGTGATATAGTTCGGATACGCCTACTTCCTGAAGACTCTATGGGATGTATAGATGTATGTAAAGCTGCCGGAGTATATGTTGATGGTATGAGTCTTAGCCAAATTGCTAAACTTGCACTAAGTGGACTACTTGAAGCATATAGAAATGCTGGTGTTATTCCCAAGCGCGAGGGGTATGAGTATAATCAGCTTGTGCATCCGATAACTGCAAGCGGAAATAATGCGAAGAAGCTACAAATATCTACCATAGTTGAAGCAGCTCAGGTTGCGAGACTTAGCGTGGGTGCGCCAGCATTTAGTGGGCATTTAACTGCGCCAAGTGGCAATGATGTACTTGCACCAAAAAAAGGCCGTGTGTTAGTTCGACTGATGGAGCTGGAGCAGAAGCTATCTGATGACCCAGATAATATAACTAACGATGAGCAAGATAAGATACATGCACTACGTAAAGCCTTGCAACAGTTAGAAAATGGTCAAGACGTTGACATAAAGGGGCTATTGTAACAAATTGTTATATAGGAGCATAAAATGACAAGTAAAGCCCTTTACTCAATTATATCCCATGGAGACGTTGTAAAGCGTTCATTTATCTATGAAGATACTACCAGCCCATCAGAGAAGTATGAAGTAATCGCACAAACTGATGATAAGCCTGATACTTCCATGCACACCGGCGACTTAAAGTTTGCATTTAATTCTGCCTTAGCGCATGTCGTGTCCAAAGAACATATCGGAGAAATCTACAATGTATACCCTCCGAGTGCTAAAGCTTCTTGAACGTGGAGTTTTTGTAGTGCTGCTATACTTGATTTTTGTACTATGTTGTGCACTTGGTCCTATAGCAGCATTACTATATCCATTAGCGCATGATGATGGGTATATAAGAAACTTCTTCGAGGCTGCAGATAGAATGCTAGCTGCATTCCACGGTAAGTCTGGACGATGGACTTTATCAGTTGAGTGTGCTGCCGCGAATTCAGGATGGTTAAAAATATTACGCTGGATGTTAGATACAATACAGCCTGGGCACTGTGAAAGAGCTGCGATAAGCGAACATGCATACTGTAGGATTAAAGATAAGAAACTTGGGCATAAATAATTTTAGTTGTTAGTTGACAAACTATGTATTTATGTGATATGATGGGTTTAATAATTAAGAAGGGAATATCATGGCAAACTTTAATAAAGATGATTTTTCATGTATATATAAGAATAGACCAAAAATATCTGGATATTATCCATGTGCAGCATCTTTTACGGATGTAAATGATGCACATGATAATCCAGAAAATATAGATAACTATTATGGTCTTTTTGAATACTATGATGCTAGTACAAAATTATGGGAAAGCCCTGAATGGGGAATACATAGTAATAAAAGATACTGGTTTGGCCTTAATAGGTTAAGCCATATACATTATTTGATGCACTACAAAAAAGGACTGCTAAATGAGTAACGTAACCAGCGCATCTGGGCGCACAGTAACCATCTCCAAAACATCCACGAAAACGGGAAAGAAAGGCGCCAAGTTCGGGCGGCATAAAGATCGGAGCGGCAGCATGGCTCGCTATCGCGCGGCAAACCGCTCAGTAACGAATGCATCGAAGCGCCAAGCGCGGCACACTAAACGCGTGCTGGCGGATTCTGTTAAGGCGCTGGCCGTCCCTCGCGGGGCAACGCGGGCTGCTCGGAGGTGCTTGTTATCTTTGGAGCAGTATTTAATTCATATAATCCAGATATATCACCGGAGCGTATAACATGAAAAGACTTAATAAAAATCAAGTCGCAGACGCATTCTCAATGCCTTACCTGCGTAAGGAAAAGTGGCAAGACTTGCCCTTTGTGTTTGAACTTAAGGCACATAGGCAAATTACACTTGACGTTCAACCAGTGTTTATTAACATTGCTAAGTCGTATAAAGAAGCCTGCAAGACGCATGATAAGAAAGACTTGCAAGTGTTAAGAATAAATAACACTACTGGAAAGAAAACACCTGAGTACATTAACCCGGAGTATTAAGATGCCTGATTTCAAAATAACTCTCAGTGAAGATACTGCTCAAATACTATTTGGACTTGGGCAGAAAATGCGGCTTCCAGCAGAACTTAGTCAAGATGAAACACTTGAACTCATTATTGATGCGATAGCTAATAGCCTTGATACGCAAATGGATGTAGCTACAAGTAACACGGGTAATCCAATTGCTATGCAGGAAGCTATTGATGCTATTCTTAATCCAGATATAAGCACTGAATTTGTGCAGCCGAATACTGAGCCTATGACTAAGGATGTATTTGACTTTAAAAAGCTATTCGAACTCGGCGGCACGAATGGTAAGGAAGTCAATGACCCTGTTATGAGAAAGACTCTGGTCTTTGTGTATGGGAAGCTTCCTCGGGATGAGTGGGGTAGTTCCGAAGCCCAAAAAATGGTTGACCAAACCTATCCTATAATGCTAAAGGCGGTGCAGGAATGCAATGAGTAAAAAATAACCGTGAGTACTGAATAAAATGTTTGACAATGTGTAATGCTTGTGTAATAATACGCACTCGATGTTTAAAATTCCATCGAGTTAATTAACCCAACAAAGGAGAAGTAAAAATGGCAGCAATTACAGCAAAGGTAACTGGTGGTGAGCCGGTAACAGTCAACTTTAACATTCCAGAGAATCTTGCTGGTCTTGTAGCAGCTTTTGGTGAAAGCGTAGTATACTCCAAAGCTGTTGATAGTCTGACTATTGACGTGCAAGCTTTGGTTCGTCGGCATTTGAAGGGTACTGATAAGGTTCCGCCTAAAGCACACAAAGAAATTCAAGCTTTGGTAGATGCTTACAAGCCCGGCGTAGGTGCCGTTCGTAAGTCGCCAGTAGAAAAAGTTGGCACACTCATATCGAGCATGTCACATGAAGAAAAAGCAGCATTGCTGAAGCAGTTGAAGGCTGGTGCGTAACATGCAAGTAAATTTTTTACTTGAGTATACCGCTAGGCATTAGCCTTTAGTATACTTACTAAGGCGCAATACTCTAACGAGGCTGGCCGAAGAAGAGATACTCATCAGTAGTTTCTGGCATATGACTTAAACTACTGGTGAATTATCTTTCAACTATGTAACAATTTGTTACATACTATACAACTAAAAAAGGCATCTATGACTTCGCATAATTTAAAAGTATTTATCGTCAATCGTGGAGCACATGACTACTCTGATGCTGAGCGCTTTGGGGACTTAGTATTTTGTACTGAAGGCTTAGTTGGTAAATACAATACTAGTCAAATGGTGCGAGAGTTTGAAGAGTCCTTCAAAGATAGCACATCTGAAGATTATATCCTTTTAACAAGTTTAACTACACTGTGTAGCATTGCTACAGCAGTATTTAGTAACATGCATGGGTGTTTGAACTTACTTATATTCAAAGAGGATAGGTATGTAGTTAGAAAGGTAGTCTTAAAGGCTAGGCAAGACTATGATAATATAAAAATACAAGGAGATTTAAAATGAAATTATATAAATTAACAGACCCTGATATGCAAACATATAATGGTTTTCAGTGGGAACTTAATGTTAAAAGGACAGCTTCCGGTGCAAGTAATAAACCATGCTCTGACGGTGTTTTACATGCGTATGCAGACCCGCGATTAGCTATTATTTTTAATTCAATACATGCTAATCTAAAGTATCCTAGACTATTTGAAGTATATACAGATACATATATAGGCACAGATGGATTAAAATGGTGGAGTAAGTCGCAAATTTTAGTAAAAGAACTTGAACTGCCAAACATAACAATAAATCAAAAAGTAGAATTTGCCATTCGTATATCTTTAGTATATTATAAGGATGAAGGATATACTAAATGGGCTGATGATTGGATAAAAAATATAGATAGAACTGAGGATGCTGCTATTGCTGCTGCTGATGCTGCTGCTAAAGCTGCTGCTGCTTATGATAATGATGCTTATGCTGCTGCTTATGCTGCTAATGCTGCTAATATTGCTGCTTATGCTGCTGCTAATGCTGCTAAGACTGCTGCTTATGCTGCTGCTGAGGATGCTGCTGCTTATGCTGCTGCTGTTGATAATACTGTTGCTTATGCTACTGATGCTGCTGCTAAGGCTGCTGCTGCTGTTAATGCTACTAATACTATTATAACATCAAAATTTATACAAATTCTTAATGACATGAATGTTACATATGAATAAACGTTACTACGATAATACCAAGCTTGGTGATTATAAAAAGTGCCCTCGTTACTACTACTTGCGCCATGTAAAAGGCTGGAGAAAACAAGGTACTGCTATGCCTCTAATCTTTGGATTATGTTGGCATGAAGCTATGAATGTTATTTGGAGTGGATGGCATTTAGTCAAAGGTGGCCAATATACTTCTGGTCAGCTTATTGAAGCTGCTATGCATAACTGGGAACAGTGTTGGGTAGAAAATGGCGGTAAGCCTATATCTGAGCTTGATATGCAAGATTTAGAAATGCTTGGCGCTAGAACACCAATGAGTGCTAAGGAAATGCTTATTCACTATGTTGATAAGCGCGAAGGAATACTTAATTCAATGCAACTTCTTGCTGCCGAGCGGCCATTCGCTGTCCCGCTATTTCCTGATAATGATGATATCTGGTATATTGGGCGCAGGGATAAAGATGTAGTTATAAATGGTGATATAACTATTATTGAACATAAGACTACAACTGAATATAAAATTGACGGGGGCTTTAAATCGCAGTATTTAGAAAGCTATTGGCCTAATAGCCAGGTTATGGGGTATATCTATGCAGCTAATATAGAATATTCTAGTGCGCGATATGTTTGGGTTGATGCTGCGCTGGTGCATAAAAAAGTACATGATTGTTTTAAGTTTATTCCTATTAGTAGCACTATGTCTGACATGGATGCTTGGCTTTGGGAAGCTCGAGATTGGGTAGAAAGAATTGAAAGTGATATTGAAAGACTTGCTGACCAGCCATTGAATACGGCTATGGGTGCTTTTCCAAAGAATACTGAACAATGCGTAGGTAAGTATGGCATATGCGGCATGATAGATATATGCCGGGGCTTTAGTAATCCTTCACAAGTATTAGAGCCTCCAGCAGGGTTTATACATGACATCTGGAATCCGTTTGAGTTACTACATATTAGTGAGATTGGGGTTCCGAAATGAATACATTGTATAACTTAGTTCATCAAAAGTGGCTAAATCAGCAGATTAAATCTCATAAATCTACAGATGAAGATTTATTTTATAAGTACTTAGATAACTTATCAAATTCAGAGTTTTTAGTTTTAATATCTGAGTTTCTTGTACATATAGGAGTTTGGTAAAATGCTTAAATCATTCTTAAAAACTATACTTGGCCTTACTGTAATGGTCTTAGTATATATTATTATAATAATAACTACTGGTATACATGATGCGAAAGCGGGCGATTTATGGCTAACTACTGGTATGTGGTCTCAGCATCCTAACCAAGACCATTATCACTATAATCAGACTAACTATGGTATAGGTCTTGCATATGAGGTAAATCCAAACTTAACATATGTTGTAGGAGAATATGAAAATAGTTTATATCAAAACTCGAAGTATTTTGGTATAACTAATGAGACATATCGCATAAGTGCTATACATGTGGGATATTTAGCTGGATTCGTAAGTGGTTATACAAAGACACCTAAGTTTCAACCTATGGTTGCACCTATGGCAAGTTATGAATATCATGGAGTTGGAATTAACTTAATCTGGATTCCGTCCGTAGTTACAGCTATTCAATTAAAGGTTAAAGTATTTTAAGGAGCCAAGCAAATGAATAATAAGTTGAGCCTAGACAAACTGCGCAAAGCCAATTTTGCTAGACAGCAAGAGTGGGATTCTGGAAATTTGATAACGCTCGAATATCGCGGTAATGAATTTGCAGGCGAGGCTGGAGAGGCGTGTAACGTAATCAAAAAACTCGCAAGGGAGCGGCTCGGTATTCGTGGCTCACGCGATACGGTAGAACATCTTGCAGAGGAGTTGGCAGACGTGATTATTTGCGCAGACCTGATTGCAATGTCTGTTGGAGTCGACCTAGGCGATGCCATTGCATATAAGTTCAATAAAACCTCGGAAGCGAATGGGCTAAAGGAAAGGATTACATTCGCACCTGACATACCAAAAGCGCAAGATGGGCAGCTTGTATGTCCTTATAGCAATTGTGGCGGCAGACTAGTTGAGTGGAAATGCGGAACTTGCGGGCGCTCTCATAATAGCTCAAGGCGCGAGGCGATGCCAAAATCTAAGGCAGAACAACTATGCGAAGACGAGGGATGCCCACATCACGGAACTCCGCATGTATGTATTACTAAGCCAGATGACATACCAAAGGAGCCAAGCAAATGACTGACAACCAGAACGAGCAGGATAAGCAGATGGAAGCGTTTGATGTCCTAATAGAGTCTTCGGCTGGAAATACAGGATTGAGTGTTGGAGAAACTTTATCAGCTTCGCCAAGTGAAGCTCTGTTTCTATTTAAATCTGGCTACCAAGCCGCCATATCCCACGCAGCCCAAGCGAAGCCAGCCGAACGTACGGAAGCAATGATTGATGAACTTCTCGCATACTCCCGAGCATTGACGGCGTCCTTGCAACAGCAAATTAGTATGGACACTGAATGCATCGAGCGCCTCCGTAATAAAGCCGTGGCGCTGGAAGTTGAAATCGCCGGACTGCAAGCTATAATAATCAAGAATGATGAGGCACTGCGCGATATTGCTAGTGGCCGATGCTCTAGCCTGATACCGTTTAGTGTGTACGCAATGAATGTCGCAACCAATGCCCTCGCCATCACCTCCCCATCTGCTGAATTGGAAGCTATAAGGGAGGAAGATAAGGCGGAAATCATGCGGCTAAAGGAGCTGGTGAAAAAGTACATGGCGCTTGCTGATTCTTTTGAGGCTATAGTTTCCAAACAAGAATCGCGATTGCATGAGAGTACGGAACAGAGCTGGCATACCTCAATGCGCGCAATCGTGGAGTATGCCCGCAAAGATGGTCAACAAAGTTGGATTCCAATGGCCGCTTTCGATTCGGTGAACATAGCAAATAAGTATGCTGCCGATTGCATGGGAGAAAACAGACCTTGGATTTATAGGGTTACTGAATTGCCAAAAAGGAGTAAATGAACATGTCCGAAGTTGAATATGTTCGCTGGAGCATCCGTTGCTGCCCGTGCTTTCCGGCAGAGTGTACTGTTTACTGGTTCATGTATGGGTACGACCCAAGAACAGGTCTTGGGTGGCTGTTCCACTATTAAACCGGGTATTTAAGATGACAACAAAATACGAACTTAACGCTCTGATAATTGGCCTGTTTATGCTATGACTCCAGCTATCTGTGTAGCACTTGTAATATTCTTTGAGGCTGGCATAGAGCCTCCAATTGGGCAAGCAGCGACTGGCTGGGTAGTTGTAAATTCAGCTAAAACTATGTATAAGAAACCTGTTAGTATCTGTTGGGAAGCTTTGCATAGTGGTAGATATATAGGAGTAAATAATAACTTTAATGCGGAACAAATGCCAAGTAATATTGTGTGGAGGCATTCATTGAAAATTGCTAAAGAAATACTTTCAGGAAATCTTCCAGACCCAACTATGGGAGCTATAGCATTTGAGTGTACTAATAAAAAGGCTTGTGCTGTGCCACCTCCATGGTCTGTAGGTATGGAATACCGAGGTAGATTTGGAACTCAAGACTTTTGGAAAAGGATAAAGAAATGAACATATTTATGTTACGAATAGCGTTAGCATTTAGTTATGTATTGCTAATAATTGGTAGATTATTAGCCGGTGCTTCTATGTATTGTTTAATCATATCTAAACAAATATCTATATTTATAATAAAGGAGGTTAAAGATGCCTAATGCTATAGATTCAAAGAACTTAGCTCCACATACATTTCTTATGCTGGGCCCTACAGGGTCTGGTAAGACTAGCCAGCTTCTTACACTGCCGGGGCGGAAGTTTGCATACCTCTTTGACCCAAATGCTATATTATCACTACGCGGGCATGATATTGACTATGCAGAGTTCTATCCAACCGGTATGTCTCTGGATATTCGTAGTTTATCTAAGGATGGAAAGGGTGATAGTGTAACTGGTAAGAGCCGAAGTGAAGTATATCGGGAGTGGGAGATTGACGCTGATGCTAAAATTAAAAGCGGATTCTTTAATGACTATGATGTTATCGCATTTGACAGCGTGACTACATTCCTTGACCTTATTATGGATAGAATTCTTAACATAAATGGGCGACCTGGAAGTTGGCCTCATCAAGATGATTATGGCCCTCAGATGATGACATTTACCTCAGTGGTTAGAACCTTTGCTAGCATGGGAAAGATGGTATATTTCACTGGGCATCTTTCGCTTGAAAAAGATGAACTTAGTCAAAGTATCTATCGTATTCCAATTATGACTGGAAAGTTAAAAGATAAAATACCATTATTATTCTCTGATATTTTTGCAACAGATGCACATAATGATGGGCAGGGAAAAATTACTTACACAATACAGACAGTAAGTGATAGAAGGACTCCGACGATTAGATGCAGCATTAAAGGACTAAAGCCAAGTGAGGATGTTACGATAGACTGGAATAAGCCTATTGTGGGTCAAGGTCTTGGTGAAATACTTATGTGGGAGGCTAAAAAATGATTACGCTTTCAGTTGAGCCTAAAGCAAATTACTATTTAGAGTATAGAATAGCCTATATGGTTACAGCTCTCAGAGTAATGCCAGGGCAGACTGTAAGTATACATACTGATAATAGAACGATTACTGTAATGAAACGTCTATTGGAGGTGCGCGAATAAAATACTAAACAATGAAATAAGGGTAGTAACCCTCTTTGCCGAAAGGCCTAATTTAAAAATGGAGTAACAAATGTTTATTGAAATGAACCTTAGTAACACAGCAGAACCAAAACCAGTAGCTCCAGGGCGGTATGCTCTTACAGTTAGCACAGCAGTTTTTCGTGAAGCAAAGCGCGATATTCAGGTCAGCATTGGTATCAATGACCATGTAGATGCACCAAATATTTCGCACTACATATCACTGCCTAAGCCTGAAGATGATGCAGTAAAAGCTAACTTTAAGCAACTCATGCTGAAACGCTTCTTGAAGCAGTTTGGTATCCCATTTAATGATTCTCAAGGTTTTAATGTTGAGGACTTTGCTGGGGCAACATCTGCATCAGTGCAAGTAAACCTTAGCGAACCTGATGATGCTGGGGCTGTTTACAATCGTTTGCAGCTTGATAAACTGCCAAATGAGAATACTGCTGCTAGAACTCGGACTTAATTAGCTTTATACAAGGGGGCGAAGTAATGCCCCAAAGGCCTTATATAACAATTTGTTACGGAGGTTATTGTGAATAATAACAGATGGGCTGGAAAGTACTTACCTTCTGGCCGAGTTGTATTCTATTGTGCTAGGTATAGTAGCATATCTAATATCAAGGCATCTTTAGGTATACAAGGAATTAACACGCAGTTATGGAAATTTTTTAGAATCCCTAAATATGCATATCACCCTCTTGCAGATGGAGATATAAATGCGCCTAAGTGACTTAACTAAGAACTTATCTAACATGACTGAAGATGAACTTCATGAGCATGTTCGCAGTATAAGGCATAATAAATATGTAGCTAAGCCTGCAAAAGCGAAGCGAGTTCAAGAAGTTGAAAAGAAAGAATCTAAACATCGTACTAGCAAGGTAGATAAAGTTGTTGCTGGTATGAGTGTGGCTGAAAAAGCACAGTTATTACTGTTACTGGAAGGTGGTGAATAATGTCAGATAAACTTAAAACATTGAATATTGATAGTATAATTCTCGATGAGCGCTATCGTAAAGACCTTGGTGATATATCTGGATTAACTGAAAGTATAAAAGAAAAAGGTGTATTACAGCCTGTAACAGTTAATCAGGATATGGTGCTATTAGCCGGTGGTCGAAGAGTTACAGCGGCAAAAGCAGCTGGACTTACCAAAATTCCTGCATTAGTTCGTGACCAGACTAGTATGGAATATGCTACTATTGATACGCGTGAGGTGGAGCTTATCGAGAATGCGTTTCGTAAAGACTTTACATGGGATGAGCAAGCATTGCTAGTAGCTGAAATTGACCGCATGTGTAGAGAAAAAAATCAAGACTGGAGTGCTCGTAAGACAGCTACGCTGCTTGGTCATAATCATGCTATGAATGTTAGTCGCTCCTTGAAATTAGCAGAAGCCTTAGTTGAACTTCCAGAGCTCTCCAAATGCAAAACACAGGATGAAGCTATAAAAGTTTTAGATAAGATTGAAGAATCTGCTATAACAGCCGAACTTCGTCGTAGACAAGAAAAAACACAAGATTCAGGATTGCGAGATGTACTTAAACTTGCTAAAGGCCACTACCATATTGGTGATGCTTTAGTAGAAATGGCAGCATTACCTGCAGGCTCTGGAACCTTACACTTTATTGAAGTTGACCCTCCATATGGGATTGAACTAAATGAGCAAAAAAAGATGGGTGGTAATAAGGCCGAAACATATGAAGAAGTCAGTCGAGATGCATATCCTGAATTTTTACAAAAAGTTGCAAATGAGACATTTCGTATAGCTCCTAGTGACTGCTGGATGGTCTGGTGGTTTGGGCCTACTCATCATCAGTTAGTGTTAACTACTCTTCGTGCTGCTGGGTGGATTGTTGATGAGATACCTTGCATCTGGAATAAAGGTCATGGGCAAACTATGCAACCTGAATTATATCTTGCACGGAGCTATGAGCCATTCTTTACTTGTCGTAAAGGTCGCCCAGCATTGAATAAACGCGGTAGAAGTAATGTCTTTGATTTTGCACCAGTTTCTGCAAATAAAAAGTATCATCCTACTGAGCGCCCTGTTGAGCTTATAGAAGAAATACTTGATACATTTGTAGGTATTGGTAGTCGTATTCTTGTTCCATTCTTAGGTTCTGGTGCAACGCTACGGGCTATGTATAACATGGGTAGTACAGGCTGGGGATATGACTTGAATCCCGAGTATAAGGATAAGTTTTTGCTGGCTGTTCAGGCTGATACTGAAAAGTTAAATAAGGATAGTGAATAATGTTCACTCCTAACACACAGCGAATAGTACCCGGTTCTGGAGACCCTAATGCTAAAATCTGTATAATAGGTGAAGCTCCTGGGTCTGAGGAAGATAGACTCCTAAAACCATTTGCAGGGCCTAGTGGAACTGTGTTGGATAGCTGTCTTCATGCTGCCGGACTCACGCGGCAAGACTGCTATATAACTAATGCAATAAAAGTGAGGCCACGAAATAATGACATCGAATATTTCTACAATGCTAGAACTGGAGCTTTTACATCAGCTGGAACGGAGTGGATTAGTGCCCTCAGAGACGAATTATCCGCAGTCCACAGTAACGTCCTTGTACCTCTCGGTTCCTTATCAATGGCTGCGATTACAGGACTCAGAGCTATTTCAAAGTTTCGGGGCTACGTTGTACAAAGTTTACCTAGCTTTAGCAGCCGAAAGGTTATCCCAGCATATCATCCTGCGGCGACTTTACGTGGTCAATATATTCTTAGATACTACATTACTGCGGATTTCCGTAAGGCCAAAATTGAGAGCAATTTCCCTGAAATACGGCGACCCAATAGAAGAATCATCACGCCAACAACGCTTGCCGAGTGTGTAGAATGGCTTAGTATATTAATACCAGCTAATTATTATGCCTGTGATATTGAAGTAGAGAACTTTGAGGTCAGTGCTATAAGTTTCGCTATAACTCCTAATACTGCTGTTAGCATTCCTATGAATCATAATCACTGGGATGAAGATGAAGAATATCAAATATGGTGCTGGCTTAATAAAGTACTGACAAACAAAGCTAGGAAGATATTTCAGAATGGCGTGTTTGATATAGCGTTTCTTGCTACTCAATGCGGTATTCATGTGCAGCCGCCGATTGAAGATACTATGATTGCGCATTCTGTTATGTATCCAGAAATGCTAAAAGGTCTTGGATTCTTAGGCTCAATGTATTGTGGTAGTCAGGAATACTGGAAAGACATGGTTAAATTTGATAATATAAAGGATGAGTCTTGAGTGGTCCAAAACCTTGGCCGGATGTTCATGCGTCCTTTAGACAGTGGCTTAGTGAAAAGTTTACGCCATCTCATCAAGCTGAGATGTGGGAGGATTTTTTAGAACTTGGAGAATATCCAGAGGAATTCTTAGACTGGTGGAGAGATTTAATACAGAGGTAACTATGACAATTGACCAAAGACTTCTTTTTTACAACGCTTTAGACTCTGCTTGCACTGAGGAGATATGGGAGGCTATTAGTCCTGAGATAGATAAGTATGGCTATCGTTGGGCATATGATTTTACTCTAAGTTTATTTGAGCCTATTATATTTATGCAGACTCGTGGAATAAAAGTAAACTTTGATGCACTTGAAGAGACTAAAAAAGATATAACTGCGGCACAGGAAAATGCACAAGAAGAATTAAACAAAATCTGCGGGTTTGAATTAAATGCTAATAGTCCAAAGCAGGTTGCTAATTATTTATATATAACTAAGGGTATTTCAGCTTACTATAACAAGGATGGCGGAGTAACTACAGATGATAAAGCTCTACAACGAATCGCACGAGGTACTGCAAAACGTCCCGGACTGCGCGAAGCAAGACTTATTCAAGATATTCGAGGATACGGCAAGCTGTTCGGAACCTATCTTGACATTGATTTCGATAGCGATGGACGTTTGCGATGCGCTTATAATCCCCGAGGCACAAAGTTTGGACGGCTTTCTTCCTCCGCTACAGTCTTTCGTACTGGAACAAATTTGCAGAATCTCCCGCAAGAGTTCAAGAAGTTCCTTGTACCAGACGATGGATATTTCTTCTGGGAAGTTGATAAGCGTCAAGCAGAGTGGGTAGTTGTAGCTTACTTAAGTGGTGATGCAAATATGATTAGTGTTATTGAAAATAATACTGACCCGCATACGCATACTGCATCACTGATGTTTAAGCTGCCGCAAGAACTTATAATGCTTGATGCTAAGATTGTAGGGAGCCTTATGGATAGGGATGAGATACTTCAGCGAAGGATGGATACGCCAGAACTTCAAAAAGTAGTCTACCAACTTCCAAGCTCCATGAGCGCCCGTCAAATGGGTAAGAAATCTAACCATGGACTAAACTATGATGAAGGATTTAATACTTTCGCACTTATCAATGAAATCGAGATTGCTGAATCAAAGCGAATCCTCAATCTATATCATAACATCTACCCGGGAATTAGACAGTGGCATGAATACATCAAGCGGCAGCTTGCTAGCGATAGAACTCTCACCAACTGTTTTGGTAGAAAGATACGATTTTTGGAAGCATGGGGTGATACACTGTTTAAGGCAGCCTATAGTGCTGTCCCTCAAAGTACGGTTGCAGATTGCACTAATACGGGGCTTGTTCAAGTTTATCGCAGTCCTTTAACAGATGCTAAGTTTGTACCAAACTTAGATATACTCGGACAAGTGCATGATAGTATTCTTATGCAAATGCCTTTAAGTATTCTTGATGATACAAGATTTTTTAGCATCTGTACTGATGTGTATAATATGTGCTCGCCAGAGCTTGAATATAGTGGGCGTAAATTTAAGATACAGACAGACTCAAAAATTGGCTTTAATTGGGGGGGCTATCATAAAGATAAAAATCCTAATGGTATGCGAGAGATTGTCCTTAGTGGAAGTCCTAATGACTTTGTAGAACGTGCTAGGAATATCTTAAATGTCCAGAGAACTATCTGATTGGATTACAGGGTATATAAAGTACACAGAATCTAGTGAGCCACCAATAGCATATCATACATGGATAGCTATAGGAATCATCGCTGGAGCGCTGCAACGTAAGGTTCAGCTTGTCTGGGGCTTTGAACGTCTGTATCCAAATATGTACATAGTGTTGGTAGGCCCTAGCGGGCGGGCGCGGAAGGGTATAGCGCTTGGAATTGGAAAGGATATTTTAAAGGAATGTAGTGGCGTTACTATGACGAGTGAGAATGCAACTCGTGAGGCATTAATTAGAGCTATGAAGGGCGCTGTTGCAAACTTTCAAATGCCAAATGCTCAGATATTATTCCACTGCAGTATCACATGCTTTAGCGAGGAACTTGCTGTATTCCTCGGGCAGAATGATATTAAGTTTTTAGCATCACTAACCGACTGGTATGACTCAAAGGATAACTGGACTTATGAAACGAAGGGTGCAGGCAAAGACCATCTACAGGGATTATGTTTTAATATGCTTGGTGCTACTGCTCCTGATTGGTTGCAAAGTATGCTACCGCAAGAAGCGGTTGGAGGCGGTTTTACATCTCGAGTTATATTTGTTGTGGAGGATAAGAAGGGTAAAACAGTACCAAAACCCTCACTCACATCCGACGAAAGTAAACTAAAGAATGCGCTTATAGTAGACTTGAATAGGATAAATAATCTAACTGGTGAGTTTACATTTGACCCTACTGGAGAGAAAGCTTATACTGACTGGTATATTCAGCATGATAAAAATTTAGATAAAGGTATATACCCTGTAGAGGATTCTCGATTCGCTGGATATGCTGAACGCCGGGCTACGCACTTACGTAAACTCATGATGATTATGAGTGTTAGTCGAAATGATAGTTTGATATTAACACTTCAAGATTTTGAACGAGCTAATAAGATACTTCGTAGTGCTGAGTTAAAAATGTCTAGAACTTTTGGTGGTCTTGGTGGAGCTAAATATGCTGCCGCGACAGAAAAAGTTATGGACTATATTCGGGGTATGAATGCACCTGTATCTCGGCGAGACGTCATGAGTAAGTTCTATCGGGATGTAGATGGAGCTACAATGAGAATTATTGAAGAAGTAATGGAGCAGACAGGCTTTGTTGAAATAAAAGTCTTACTGCAAAGTAATGATAAGATATATGTTTGGCGAAAGGATGCTTAAGATGGCTAACACGAGGATTGAATTTCCTAAAGAAACAAAGTCTGTTCAAATATCTTTAGATAGCATAAACACAGGTAAGGTATCTTTTCTAAAAGGTATTCCATTTGTTGTAAAACCTGGAGAGAAACTTACTATTACAGTGCGTGGATTATTGATTGAAGGGGATGCATATGCGTATATTGATAAGCCTGCCGGGTTTAATCAAGATGCGTGATATTTCGACCCATCACAACGCCCGGTGGCGCGTTTTTTTGCATGGGTTGATACAACCATACATGGGCATATTTTTAACGCGCCAAAACGCGTTTAAATCGGTGGTTAAATCATTGATTTTATTGGGTAATTTGATTTTAATATGGAGTATAAAATGACTTATAGATGGGATAAATACTTTTTAGATATAGCATATACAAATGCTTTAATGTCTAAAGACCCAAGTACAAAAGTTGGAGCCGTAATTGTTGGACAGAATAATAATATAATATCTACAGGTTTTAATGGATTTCCTATACATATTTCTGACACATCTGACAGACTTAATAATCGAGATGTAAAGTTAAAATTAGTAGTTCATGCTGAACTTAATGCAATACTATCAGCAGCTAGGAACGGTATTAAGGTTGATAAAAGTACTATATATTTATTATGCTATGATGTTAAACAATCTAAGGTCTGGGGAACTCTACCATGTATTAGATGTTTAGTTAAAATAATACAAGCTGGAATTACCAATATAGTATATGGTATAACAGAATTTAAGCCAAAAAAAGATTGGGATAATGATTCTTTAGTTGCACCAATTCTATATGAGGCTAAGATTCATACTAGGTCAGTGGATTATTATAATGTGTAACAAATTGTTACAACCTATCGATGTTCGTCACCTAATAACTTTCGTTCAGCAGCAAATGCTTTTTGGAATTCAGGTGATAAATACCCAACTCCGGCGGACTGTAAAGAGTTTGCGATTGATAGCATACGTTGTCTATCTTCTGAAGTTGCTGACACCCACTGGTCGTAAAATGCCTGAGCACGAACATCGGCAGGAGCCTTGGCGCTAGCAATCCACCAGCTACGTGCGGGGATATTATCACTAGCTTTATAATGCTGCATAACCTTATTGACGTTCAAAGTATACTTAGCATGGTCAGCTAACTTCTGTCTTTCTTCCTGCGGTTGATTGTTTATATAAGTTTGAATTGTCTTTAATGTTATTCCATTCTGCTCATGTTCTTGTTGAAAGATTAAGTCATTAAGAACTTTCGTATGCTGAGCCGTAACTGAACCAGCCTCTTGCTCAGCCTTTTGTAAGTCATCTAACATACTTGTTGCAGGCGTTGTAAACTTTACAATGTTACGAAGTCCTGGGACTTGCTGAAGCATCATCATTGTTGTACTTGCTTGGTCTCGCGGGTTAGCGCCTTCAAAGAGTAACTTATAAGCACCGCCAGCAGCTTGAATATAAAAGTTATTGGTATTGATTAACTTCCCTGCAGCAGCTTCAAGTCTCATAGGACTCATACCAGTAGCTTGCCCTGCCGCTACAAAGCCTGCGCCAGTAGGCTTACCAGTTCCAAAGGTTCTAACTTCATCTTGTGGTAAAACTTTAGGCCCTTTATATATACTACTATCTGTGAATTGGTCGTAGTTACTAACGTATGCAGCTATAGCATCCATAGTTGGAATTGGGAATGCACTACTAATTGGTGACACCTGACCTATAGCATTACCAGCAATTCCATTAGGGGCTTTACCATACTCAGACATCTCAAGCCCCCCAACTACAGCAGCATTAAGAGGCATAACTACTTGGTCAAGCCGAATCGGAATATACATATACCGCTTGTTACCATTAGCATCTATTGTATAAAACTGGTCTCCAAATGTTATATTAAAGTTACGAACCTTATCCATAACTGACATATTTTTATCAGTCTGAGGGCTTGTAACCATTTGTGCCAATTTAACGGAGGCTGCCGTACCCAATATCCACGCCGATTTAATTGCGAGCGCCTGCGGGTCGTTTAAACCCGCTTCAATGGCCTTTCCAGCAGCCTGCACAGTTACATTTGCATATGGTATGAAAGTATCAAAAGCTTTAGTAATCATACCCCCTTGGAAATAGTCTAACCTATCACGAGTCATAGCAGTGGCTTTCCAGCTTTCCATGCCACTATTTATAAGTCTATTACGATATGCTAGACGAATCCACATATCACTAACATCATTCAAATAAGACAGTACTTCACGAGTCTTAGAGAATGCTGGGCGTATCTGACCGGATATAGACTTGCTTGGGTCTGTTAAATTTCTACTTTCGTGGGTTAGGTATGAACTACCAATACCTTCAGACATAGCATCTTCCCATACGCCAGTCTTTGTAAAAGCATCCTTAGCAGTCGCTGTTAAATCTTTACCCATCTGAGCGAGGTATACTGGAAGATGCGAACTATAAACATTAGACCCAGCTATCCATGTATGAAAGATATCCATTGGAATACCTGCAATTAAAAACCCTGGATTCATTCCAGTACTTGTAGATTTTAGCAAAGATGTTCCACTAACTGTTCTAAATGTAACAGCAAGCCACTCTGGCATTGCTTCAGGACGAGTTACAAATTGTTCAGCATAATCATCCTTCATCAATATGAATTGTTGTTTACCTTTAACACGAACTCCGATAGATGTAAATCCTTCTGGAGTGTGCCGCATTATTTGGTCGCCGCTTTCTAAAGTTTTAATAGCTTGAGGTCCCGGTAACTTAACAATACCATTGTCTGGATTTTTTACTGCTAAGTCTCGAACAGCTAATAGAGTATTATTTCTAAATATTCTATTTTCTACTCTAGCTATATCTTCCATTAATAGTCCTTGAGTATCCATATTCACATTCACATTCTTACCATGGCCTAACTCTGCAATTCCAGAGCTTTTTATAGATGTTGGCATATTACGAATATGAGACGCTATCGGAATAATAGGGTCTATTTTATCTAAGTATTCTGTTCTTGTATAGTCAAGATTATATAACTTTTGATGAAGTTTATCATCTATAAGTCCATTATTTCTAAGGTCGTCCAGTAATACTTTCTGAGCATCAAATATTTTAGTTGATGCATCATTTATTTTTGCAAAGGCTTCAGAGCCTAGGCCTTCTTTAATCTTTGTAAGCCTAGCGTCAGCCATAGGGCCAGTTATCCCGCCCTCATGTCTAACAACATTAACACCTTTATATTTATCAATCTGAATAATACGACGAAGCCGGGTAACTTCATCTATGGCATTTCTATCGTCATGATTAAACTTATCAAATACATTCTTATTAAATTCATCCATCTTTACTTTAGCAGCCATAGTAGCCCCATTCTGCACTACCATTCTATCATGAGCTATTTCGCCAGCAGGGCCTGCATTTTTTAAATCTTTTCTAATATCATAATCATGAGCATAGAATGCACGACGAGCTTTCTTTAGAGCTTTTACTCCAAAGTCTTTCAAGCTCTGTTCAATATCAATCTTAGGCTTCTGCATAACTTCTTTAACATATTGTGCAGCCGCATCTGGATTATTTAAAGTCCAGCCTTTGCCAACAGCATTCTCTATAGCTTTCTTAGTAGCTTCAGTATTCTTCTCTATACCATCTATATCAAATACTCCGCGCTGTTTGCTTCCAAGAATTCTTTTAATTTCTTCAAAGTCAGCTTGCTGCGATGGAGTGCGAACTTTCTTAGGAACCATATTAGTATTGATTCCAAGCTCCTCAAGAGGTCTTGCAAAAGAACGCTGCATTTCAGTAAATGGAATATCTTGCATTTCAAGTCTGACAGGAACTGTTGGTAGACCAAGATTGCTAGAAGCTAATACTCTATGATTTCCATTAGGAAGATATGCCAAGTTATCAGCCTTACTTATAAGTACAGTAACAGGCTGTTTAATTCCATAGTCTTTAATACTCTTTTGAATAGCTTCAAGACGACCCTTCATTTTTGGCTGTGCCCAGTCACTTCTATCTTTATCTCTGATAGACATTAATTTCTCTGTAGGCATATTTATAGTAGCTTTTTCTTGTATTGTCTTATTATCTATAGCGCCTTGTTGCCCTCGAAGTCCTGGGTGATTAATAGGTTCAACTGGTAATAGGTCTTTAAATGTTATAGCATTTCCATTTGAGTCTCTATAGTGAATCATAGGACCTAAGTCTGTGCCAGCAGGAGCATATATATAACTACCTGGATGAACTTCAACTAAATCACTAATCTTAATTTGATGCCCATGTATCTGCATACCCTGCTGAGCTTTTGATACCATATAGCTCTTATCATTAGTAACATAAGACCCAGGTTGTATCGCTGGGTCGGTTCCTGGCTTAGTGGCCCTGTACATTGTTATAGCATCAAATTGCCCAGGATTATTATATCTAAGTGTCCTAGGTGGCTGCACAAGTCCAGCTGCAGCATACTTAGTAACACCGTCACCAAGATGTTTTAAGTCTTCAACATTTTTATCTAAACTAGATATATCAAGCATACCGCGCTCTTTACTGCGAGTATACTTAGGCCCGCTAAGCATAGAAGCTGTATCATTCTGTAGCTGTTTAAGCTGACTGCGACCAGATATACCAGTTTTATCTACTGTAGTACCAGCCCACTGAGCGATTAAATCTAATGATGGAGATGCAAGTTTAGCTTGTAATTGTGCTACTCCATTTGGGTCTACTATTATAGGCTCATCTATAACATATGGAACTTTTGGCGCAGGAAGCGCTAAAGGCTTAGCTGCCATTTCAATAGCATCAGCGTGCTGTTGTAGTTCAAATACTTTCTTAATTAAAGAATTAGCATATTCAACTTGGTCAGCTATTGGAATATTCTCACCGGAGATTGCAGCATGTTTCTGCACAATCATTTTAATCTTATCACCAAGTGTTATAGTTGACTTATTATTAGAATCTAGCAAAGGTTGTAGAATATCATTGTACTTACTAAGACCTATTTCTTTATCTACCGCATCCTCTACAATACGAGCAAAATGCTTAGTTGGCTCAGCAGTTTTTGCCGCAGCTACTGGAGCATCTCCAACATGACTAGCTTCTATATGTCTTGTAGTCTCTGGATATTTAATAGCAAAGTCCGTTATGGGGTCTCCAGAAAGTTTTGGTATTATCTTAGGTTCTGCTACGCCGCTTTTACCTTTCAAACCTGGAATAGGAGCTGCCAGCATACCAAGAGTTGCTAAGGCTTGACCAAATGCTCCGGCTATGGGATTCGGTGGAATCAGATATTTAGTTTCTCCAGTTGGAGTTTTATAACTTTTCTCACCCGCATGATATAGAATATCTCCAAAGCCTTCAGTTATAGTTCCTAAAACTTTACCAAGACCTTCAGACATAGCTAAGCCTTCGGGTGTAGGAGCTTTATACGCTTCAGCCAAAGGCTCATGTAAGGTATTATATTCTTTACTAAATATATCAGAGAATGAATCTCCTGGAGCAGAATTTCCTGTAATATCAATAGCACTAGCATTAGCAAGAGCGAGAGTTCCAGCTATTCCAGATGTTGCCATAGAATATAATCCAGCTCCAGGTTGCTGAGCTACCGCCAATGCTTGGTCTCCAAGTTTTTTATCTGCACTTGCTTGCTGTACTTGAGACTGCGCAAATAAATCTAAAGCTTTTGTAAATATACTAGGCTCTTCAACTGGAGTAGCTGTACTTGGATCAAAGGTTTTAGTATCAGATATAAGTTTAGCTGAGCCTGGGTCAAATGGCATTATTGATTCTCCCACTTATTATTTCCAAGGTATTTAGCTTTATTACCTTTAGCATCTGTATATACTTTACCAGTCTCAAAACTATCCGCCTTCGGCGCTGGCGCAGGGGTGGTACTCTGTTGGGTGGCTGGCTGAGGTTTATTGCCTGCTATGTTTCGCAACAGATTCGTGAACATGCCGCCGTTTGGTGCTGCCGTGGCAGGGGGCGCTTCAGGTGCAGGCTTATCAAACGCTCCAGAGTCTCGGAGGGCCGCTTCGGCAGCTTTGTTTATGTCGCCTTTATATTTCTTCATATAATCTGCACCATTAGTTAGTGCCTGTCTATATGCATCAGCAACTTTACTGTCTCCACCAAAGTCGATTATAACCTCTCCGTTTTGGCCGATAGATTTCTTTACATTAAGCATGGATGATACTACGCCATTGTATGCTTTTAGTTCCGTGATTTGTTTAGATGCTTGTTGTTTATCTGTAGTTTCTGCAAGCTTATCCATCTGCACATTAAAACGCTTATCGGCGCGGTCAGCTGCATCAATTTTTAACTTATCAGTGCGCTGCTGCTCGAGTAGTTTTAATTCTTCTAATGTTGCTGAACCTTCAGGCCGATTAGATATTGGATGCCGACCTTGACTAATATATGAACCATCAGGGTTTAGTTTATAGAAGTCTGCTAGCTCGGGTTTTGTTAGTATATCTTTATTAGCCTGAGAGAATTTTACTACATCACCACGAGGTACAAATTGTTTAGTTTCTTGACCTGTTTGAGGATCGTATGTAGATATCTCTTGAGGTGTAGTATCTTTCGGTGGATATTGTTGATTTACATATGCTAGCCCAGCTTGCATTTGCTCTATAGTTTGATATGGTACCTTAGTATGAATTTCTAATGCTTTTGTTCTATCTCCCGCATTTTTAATAGCATCATCAAATGCCTGCATTTGCTTAACTTGATTTTGCATATCCTGTTTCTTTACATACATTTGGAGTGCTGCTCCAAGACCTTGCCCAATAGATTCACCTACACTTGGAGCCGCTGGCATGTATATAGGTTGCATAATGAATTATCCTTTATAACAAATTGTTACATTAGGTACTTAAGTTCCGCTATTTAAGTAGTGTGAAGTAACCGCAGAACCAACGCCACCAGCAGCTCCTTGCAAGAATCCAGCAGTTCCAGGGACAACAACTGGAGTAGTTGTCTGCACACCAAGAAGTTTAAGAAGGTCTTGAATATTCGTCTGCCCGGCAGCCTGCTGTCGTTGAAATTCATTATAAGCAGCGGTCAAAGGTGCTTGGTCAGTAGCTTGACCTGCTGCACCACCAGCTTGAAGATTTAGTAAGTTAGTTGTATTTGCCCCGGTAACTCCTGATAATGCCGTAGCAGCACCTATCTTATTCTGCGTTTGCGATTGTAAAGCTTTTTGTATTGCATCAGCTTCTGATGCGCCAATACCAGTCATAGTGTTTGCAGCAGCTCTCCCAGAAGCCTGAGCAAAATCTGAGCCATATCCTGCAAGACCTTTAAATTTGCCTTCAAGGGCTGGCATAACATCTTGATTGAATGTTTGCATAGCTGGGTCTACAAAAGCGCTCTTAAAATAGCTTGTTAAATCTTGAGGTTGTGCATCTAATATATTCTTTAATGCACTTGTTGATGCCGCTGCACCAGAATTAGGAGATGCAGCATTCATAGCAGCTTGCTCCATTGCGGCTAATGATGTTTGCTGTAGCTGATTTGTTGGTGCC
>Ga0153916_10000623_pt1 | contig 24285 bp, 24 predicted proteins | sample Opewatmetagenome_FD_109642 | JGI IMG/M metagenome (GOLD analysis project Ga0153916, IMG submission 109642) | Freshwater wetland microbial communities from Ohio, USA - Open water 3 Core 3 Depth 4 metaG | ecosystem: Environmental > Aquatic > Freshwater > Wetlands | place: USA: Ohio, Lake Erie...
CCGGCGCCACAGCCGCCGAGGGGTGATGATAAGGCGACATCGACGGCCCGTAGACATCCTCATAAGCGGCGCGGTCGTTGTCACCGACGAACAACTGATTCTTGCCGACGATCGCCTCGAAGGATTTCAACCCGCGATCGAAGGCGGCCGCAGTGATGCCTGGTGGCAATGGCTTCATATATCCTCTCCCCTCGGAGAGGATTTATACGATCGTCCAACAGCGGCTGTCCATGGCCGCCAAAAAAAGAGATGAGGGAGTGGACATGAAAAAGGGCCCGCAATTGCTTGCGGACCCTTTTCGCTAACCCATTAGGGCGAAGGCTTATTCCTTGCCTTCGCTCTTGGCCTTGTTGAGCGCCGCGCCGAGAATGTCGCCAAGGCTGGCGCCGCTGTCGGACGAGCCGTACTGCTTCACCGCTTCCTTTTCCTCGGCGATCTGCATCGCCTTGATCGAAAGCGTCGGCTTCTTCGACTTGTCGACGCCAGTCACCATCGCATCGAACTTCTGACCGACCTGATAGCGCTCAGGCCGCTGCTCGTCGCGATCGCGGGAAAGATCGGCGCGCTTGATGAAGCCGGTCGCCCCATCATCGCCGATCTGGACCTCAAGACCGCCGTCCATGACAGCCAGTACGGTGACGGTGTGTACCTCGCCCTTGCGGGCACCGGCGCCGCCGCCAGCCGCGGGAGCACCGCGCTCAAGCTGCTTCATGCCAAGCGAAATGCGCTCCTTCTCGACATCGACGTCGAGCACGACGGCTTTGACCGTCTCGCCCTTGTGATGAAGCTGCAGAGCCTCTTCGCCGGTCGCGCCCCAAGCGATGTCGGACATGTGGACCATGCCGTCGACATCCCCGTCGAGACCGATGAACAGGCCGAACTCGGTCGCGTTCTTGACTTCGCCTTCGACGGTCGAGCCGACCGGGAATCTCTCGGCGAAGCTCGCCCAGGGATTGGCCTGGGCCTGCTTGAGACCGAGCGAGATCCGGCGCTTCTCCTCGTCGACTTCGAGGACGACGACTTCAACCTCCTGGCTGGTCGAAACGATCTTGCCGGGGTGAACATTCTTCTTCGTCCACGACATTTCGGAAACGTGGACGAGACCCTCGATGCCCGGCTCAAGCTCCACGAACGCGCCATATTCGGCAATGTTGGTGACACGGCCCGTGAACTTGCCGCCCACCGGATACTTCGCCGCAACGCCTTCCCACGGATCGGATTCGAGCTGCTTCATGCCCAGCGAGATGCGCTGGGTGTCGCGATTGATGCGGATGATCTGGACCTTCACGGTGTCGCCGATGTTGATCATCTCCTGCGGATGACCGACGCGGCGATAGCTCATGTCGGTGACGTGCAGCAGGCCATCGATGCCGCCCAGATCGACGAACGCACCATAATCGGTGATGTTCTTGACCACGCCTTCCAGCACCTGGCCTTCGGTCAGCGACTGGATGAGGCCCGAGCGCTGCTCGGCGCGGGTTTCCTCGAGGATCGCACGGCGCGAAACGACGATGTTGCCGCGGCGGCGGTCCATCTTCAGGACCTGGAAGGGCTGGGGAATGCCCATCAGCGGCGTGACGTCGCGCACCGGACGGATATCGACCTGGCTGCCCGGCAGAAAGGCCACGGCGCCCGACAGGTCGACGGTGAAGCCGCCCTTGACGCGACCGAAGATCACGCCCTCGACGCGCTCGCCGTCCTCGAACTGCTTTTCAAGCGTGTCCCAAGCGGCTTCGCGGCGGGCGCGGTCGCGGCTGAGCATCGCTTCGCCATGCGCGTTCTCGACGCGGTCGACATAGACTTCGACCTGGTCGCCGACCGCAAGCTCGGCCTTCTGGCCGGGAGCCGCGAATTCGCGCAGCGCGACGCGTCCTTCGGACTTCAGTCCGACATCGATCACCGCCATGTCGTTTTCGATCGCGGTGACGGTGCCCTTGACGACGCGTCCTTCAAAGGACTCCTTGCCGCCGAGGGTCTGTTCGAGAAGTGCCGCGAAATCGTCGCGGGTAGGGGTTGCCGAAGTGGCCATAAATATCTGTCTTTCTAATACATGATGCAGGCCAGCCGGTTGTCTCCGGCGGTCTTGCAAAACCAACCGTCCGCAAGGCCTCATGCCTGCGCGGACATCCAGCGATTCGGCACGCCGGCATAAGAGATCAGGGCTAATGCGAAAATGGTGCGACGACAGCCCGGCATCCCGCCGCGGCCGCCTGCACTTCCCGCCAGCGCCGCCTAGGGGCGGTCGCCGATCCTCATCTCCACGAGCGCGATCGCCCGCTGGATGGCGGCGTCTATACTTAAATCGCTCGTATCGAGCAAGGCGGCATCGGCGGCCTGCACCAGGGGCGCCGCTTCCCGGCACCGGTCGCGGGCATCGCGGGCCTCGATGTCGGCCAGCACCGCCTCGAGGCTTGCCGATTCGCCGCGGGCCAGCAGCTCCTTGTGACGCCGCTCTGCACGCACCTCCGGTCGGGCGGTGACGAACAGCTTGGCATCGGCATCGGGCGCGATCACGGTCCCGATATCACGCCCGTCCAGCACCGCCCCGCCGGGCTGACGCGCGAACAGGCGCTGGCGATCAAGCAGTGCCGCGCGCACCTCTGGATAAGCGGAAACCACCGAGGCCGTTTCCCCCGCCTGCCGGTCACGCAATGCCGGATCGTCCAGCAGGGAATCCGGAAACTCCAGCGCCGACAGCACTGCATCGCAATCATAAGGATCCCCGCCGGCGCGCAGCACCGCAACCGCGACCGCGCGATAAAGCAGACCGGTATCGAGATGCGGCAGCCCATAATGCCGGGCCAACGCCCGCGCGATCGTGCCCTTGCCCGAGGCTGCGGGACCGTCGACAGCGATGATCATGACGCGCGCGCCCCGAGCCCCGACAGCAGATCGACGAAGCCGGGAAAGCTGGTCGCCACAGGGCGGAAATCATCGATGCGGATGCCGTCGCGTGCGGCGAGCCCCGCGACCGCAAAGCTCATCGCGATGCGGTGGTCGAGATGCGCCGCAACCGTGGGTTTGCGTTCGTTGCCCGAGAGCGGAGCCCCACCGGTTCCTTCGATCACGATGCCGTCGTCCAGTTCCTCGACCCGCGCGCCGCAGCGCCGCAACCCATCGGCCATCACCGCGATCCGGTCCGATTCCTTGACGCGCAATTCCTCAAGGCCGCGCGCGACCGTGCGCCCCTCGGCAAGCGCCGCCGCGACGAACAGGATCGGGAACTCGTCGATCATCGAGGGCGCCAGCTCGGGCGGCACGTCGATGCCGCGCAAGGTTGAATGCCGCGCGGTGATGTCCGCCACCGGCTCGCCGCCAACGACCCGCTCGTTCGCGAAATGAAGCTCGGCGCCCATCATCTGCAAGACCTTAAACAGGCCGGCGCGCGTCGGATTGAGCCCGATATTTTCCACTGTCACCTCCGATCCCGGAACGAGAAGCGCGGCGACGATCGGAAACGCCGCCGACGAGGGGTCTCCCGGCACGACGATGCTCTGGGGCTTCAATTCCGCCTCGCCTCGAATCGAAATGACCCTTGCGCCGTCCGCGTCGACATCGATCGAGACTTCCGCGCCAAAGCCCGCCAGCATCCGCTCGCTATGATCGCGGGTCGCCACCGGCTCGGCCACGGCGGTGATGCCGGGCGTGTTGAGCCCCGCCAACAGGATCGCCGACTTCACCTGCGCCGAAGCGACCGGCAGGCGATAGCGGATCGGCACCGCCGGACACAGGCCGACCATCGTCAACGGCAGCCGCCCGCCAGGGCTTGCCTCGAACCGCGCGCCCATCAGCCCGAGGGGCTCGATCACCCGGCCCATCGGACGGCGCGACAGCGAGGCATCGCCAATGAACGTCGCACTGATCCCGTGGCTGGCGATCAGGCCCATCAGCAGGCGCGTCGAGGTGCCGCTATTGCCCATGTCGAGCGCCTGTTGTGGCTGCAGCAGGCCGCCGACGCCGACGCCATGAACATGCCAGACGCCATCCCCATCGCGGCGAATGTCGGCGCCCATCGCCCGCATCGCCGCGGCGGTCGCCAGCACGTCCTCTCCTTCGAGCAGGCCGGCGATCGCCGTCTCACCCACCGCCAGCGCACCAAGCATCAGCGCCCGGTGCGAAATCGACTTGTCGCCGGGCACGGTAACACGGCCGCTGAGCGGCGCGGAGGCACTGAACAGCATCGGCTGGGGCAAGGCAGACGCACTCATGGAGGGTTCCGGAACAGGGGGACTTCGGGGCTTTTGGGATTTGGCTTTTGACAGCGCCGGTCAGCTATGGCAAGGCGCGCCGGTTTCGCGGAGACAAGCTTTCAAGCCTTCTCCGCCGCCCGGACAAGCTGGAGAATAAGACCCGTGGTTAAGCCTGAATGGGGCGCCAAGCGGAGCTGCCCAAAATGCGGTACCCGCTTCTACGACCTGACCAACGACGATCCCGTCACCTGCATCGCCTGCGGCAATGCCTGGGTGCCGGAGCCGATTCTCAAATCGAAGCAGCCTTTGCCCTTCGAAGAGGCCGCCAAGCAGGAGGCCAAGGCCGAAGAGGCCGATCTTGAGGCCGAAGCGCTGGATCTCGAAGAGGAAGGCGCCGAGGAAGAGGATGTCGATATCGGCGGCGACGACGAGGACATCACGGCGGTCGCCGGGCGGGATCAAGAAGAAGAAAGCTGACCGCTTGCAAGCGGCTTTGGCTTGACCTAAAAGCCCGCCACACCGCGCCGCTGCCCAGGCGGCGCGACACGATTTTCGGGGCCGTAGCTCAGCTGGGAGAGCGCTACAATGGCATTGTAGAGGTCAGGGGTTCGATCCCCCTCGGCTCCACCATCATCGAATATGCACCGAAATAGCGGGCTAGCCCGTAATGACGGACGTGCGCTGTAGATTCCCTATTATCGGCCGATTTACAGGGAATTTCCCAAAACCGGCCTGTTAATGGGCCACGGTGACTCTCAGAAGACACTGGAAACAGGTCATTTTTCCGCATAATTCCCTAAGCGCAAAAACAGGGAATTAATTCGACATAACAGGGATTTCTGTGTGCCAATCAGGGAAGCCTCGACCGCGATCAGGGATGGCAGAAAATCCAATGGCTTGAGGCTGCAACGGACCGCGAACGCTCTTGCCTCAGGCCAGGCATACAGGTGGGTCGTCGCCTGGATATTGACCTCATCAAAAAGACGCATAGATTAGGGAACAGCCTCCGGTGGTGGCGATCTGAGGAGGATCCTCACGATTGCCATGGTTGGATGGAACGGAAGGGCGGGACGCCCCGATGGAGCCGCGCAGGAGGGATTCCTTGGCGGCAGCGTGCAGGTCTCTGGCGGGATGCCGGGGCGTGCGCATCCTGGTTGCAGATAATCCTGTGTCATTGCTGGCTGTCCGGCCGTTCGCCGGTCTGCATGGGCAAGCGACGCGTGACCGTCTGCAACCGTGGTTTCCATCACGGCGCCCGGCTTCCTAGCTGAACCTCGATCTGGCGCCGTTCTTCACAAGGAACGCGTCAGATGTTGCAAAAACCATTTTCAAAGACAGCCCCCGCAGCTTTCGCCGCCCAAGCGGTGCTGCGCCCGATCGCATCGCTCAAGGCGCATCCGCGCAATGCCCGCACCCACAGCCCCAAACAGATCCGGCAGATTGCCGACAGCATCCGGGCCTTCGGCTTCGTCAATCCTGTGCTGATCGACGGCGATGGCGGCGTCATCGCCGGCCACGGCCGGCTGGAGGCCGCGCGCACGCTCGGCATGGCGAAGGTGCCGACGCTGCGGATCGACTGGCTGAGCGAGGCCGAGAAGCGCGCCTATGTCATTGCCGACAACCGTCTCGCCGAAAAGGCCGGCTGGGACCGCGACCTGCTGGCGCTTGAACTGGGCGAGATCGGCGCGCTCGACATCGATGTCACGCTGACCGGCTTTGACATGCGCGAGATCGAGCTCATCCTCGACAGCCAGACCGGCAGCGCTGGCGAGGAGGGGGCCTTCGTGCCGCAAGCGGGGCCGGCCGTCACCATGCCCGGCGATCTCTGGCAGCTGGGACGGCACCGGCTGCTGTGCGGCAATGCGCTCGAGCGGACGAGCTATGCGCGCCTGCTGGGGCGCCGTCGCGTCCAGCTGGTGGTGGCCGACCCGCCCTACAATGTCCCGATCTCGGGCCATGTCAGCGGCCTGGGGCGTGTGAAGCACCGCGAGTTCCTCGAAGCTTCGGGCGAGATGAACGAGGCGGCATTCACCCGCTTTCTGACCGAGGCCATGCGCCAGATGGCGCGGGCAAGCGCCGAGGGGTCGCTGCATTATGTCTGCATGGACTGGCGCCACATGTTCGAACTGCTGAGCGCCGGGCGGGCGGTCTATGACGCGTATCTCAACCTGTGCGTCTGGGCCAAGAGCAATGCCGGCATGGGCTCGCTCTACCGCTCGCAGCATGAGCTGGTCGTGGTGTTCAAAAAGGGCGCACGTCCGCACATCAACAATGTCGAGCTGGGCAAGAACGGCCGCTACCGCACCAACCTCTGGTCTTATCCCGGCGGCAGCAGCTTCTCGGCGACGCGGGCAGAGGAACTGGCCTGGCACCCGACGGTCAAGCCGCAGGCGCTGATCGCCGACATCCTGCTCGACGCCAGCAACCGCGATGACCTCGTGCTGGATCCCTTCGCAGGCTCGGGCACGACGCTGGTGGCGGCCGAACAGACCGGGCGGACGGCACGGGTGATCGAGGTCGATCCGCTCTACTGCGATGTCATCATCCGCCGGTTCGAGGCAGCGGCCGGCATTGCCGCGGTACATGCCGATACGGGGCGGCGCTTTGCCGAGATCACAGACAGGCGCGCGACGGAGACAGCACCGGAGCCGGGTGCACCGCCGCCCTCATCGCGGAGGCGCCGTGCATCTGACCGGCACAAGGCTTCTCCGGCCACGGAGGGTCGGTATCATGGCTAGACGTCCGCAATCTCCCAGGCCCGGCAGTGACGACAGCACGCCCATGGACGAAGACCGCGTCGGCTATGGACGGCCTCCGGCACATGGCCGCTTCAAGCCCGGCCAGTCCGGCAATCCAAAGGGACGGCCGCGGGGACGAAAGAATATGGCGATCCTCATCGACGACGTGTTCACGATGCCAGTGCGGCTCACCCAGAATGGCAAGCGGCGGGCGGTCACGACCGAGCTTGCCATATTGCTGCGCCTTCGCGAACGGGCTCTCAGCGGGGATCTTCGGGCCGCAGACAAGCTGTGGACACTCCGGGCGACGTATAGCGCTGAGCCAGACGATCGGCCGGACCAGCGTCAGGTCAGCGCTGAAGACCGTGCCATTCTCGCTGCCCTCGGCCTGGTGCCCGACGGGGAAGGTACCGATGATGCGCCATGATCCCCGGTTGCTGGAGGCGCTGCTGCGGCAGGATCTCTTCAGCTTTGTCATGAAGAGCTTCTTCACCCTCAACCCCGGCGAGCCTTTCCTGCCCAACTGGCACGTCCGGGCGATGTGCTGGCATCTCGATCAGGTTGCGAACGGCAAAATCCGCCGCTTGCGCATCGAGGTGCCGCCGCGCTCGCTGAAGTCGCTGTCGGCCTCGGTGGCGTTCGTCGCGTTCCTGCTTGGCCATGATCCGACCCGCAAGATCATCACCGCGAGCTACTCTGCGGACCTTGCCGCCAAGCATGCCGGCGACTGCCGGGTGATCCTGACCAGCGACTGGTACCGGCGTCTGTTCCCGGGGACGCGGCTCAGCCCGCACAAGAACCAGGAATCGAACTATGAGACGACTAGACGGGGTTACCGCTATGCGACCTCGATTGGCGGCACGCTGACCGGGCGCGGCGGCGATTTGCTGATCATCGACGATCCGCTCAAACCCGAAGACGCCATGTCCGAGGCAAGGCGTGAGGCCGCCAATGGCTGGTACAGCCGCACCGCATTGTCTCGGCTCAACAACAAGGCGACCAATGCCATCATCCTGATTCAGCAGCGGCTGCACCTCGATGATCTGGCCGGCCATGTCGATGCTCTTGACGACTGGACGGTACTACGCCTGCCGGCCATCGCCGAGGTTGACGAGGACATCGCCATCGGCCCGGGCCTGGTTCACAATCGCCGGGCCGGCGACATACTGCATCCCGCGCGCGAGCCCGCTTATGTGCTCGAACAGCTCAAGCGCGCCTTGGGCAGTGCTACGTTCTCGGCGCAATATCAGCAATGTCCGGTGCCGGCTGATGGCGAGATCGTCAAATGGAGCTGGTTCGGGCGCTATACCGAGACGCCGCCACGCACGTCGATGAAGATCTACCAGTCCTGGGACACGGCCTCCAAGGCGGACGAGCATTGCGATCACAGTGTCTGCACGACGTGGGGCGCGGTGGGTGACCAGCTCTATCTTCTCGATGTCGATCGCGGCCGTCACGACTTCCCAGCGCTCAAGCGGCGGATCATTGACCTCGCCCGCCACTGGCGACCGGCAGCTTTGATAATCGAGGACAAGGCCGCCGGCACCGCGTTGATCCAGCAGCTGCGCCATGAGCATCATGACATCCCGCATCCCATCGCGTTCACGCCGACAGAGGACAAGGTCACGCGCCTCCACGCCCAGTCAGCCCGCATCGAGGCCGGGCATGTCGTTCTGCCTGAGCGGGCCGTATGGCTCGATGAGCTGCGCACCGAACTGGTGCAGTTCCCACAGGCCCGCCACGACGATCAGGTCGACAGCATCAGCCAGTTCCTCTGCTGGTTCTTCGATCATCGCTCCCGCGGAGTAAGAACATATCAGCTCAGGATGTAAATGAACGGTGCCCCAACTCTGCCCAAACAGGTGATAACTTGCATAATGGCATCCGACGGAGCCATTCGGGGCATCAACATTGCCATTGCTTGAATACCGGCGAACTGAGTGATCGAGCCTATTTATCACGAGCAGGGCCTGCCCTACGGTGGACACAGGTATATCGATCCATTTCGCTCCAGTAGGCCTCGACAGCATCAATCATATCACTGAGGTACTCAGGCCGCAGATGCGTGTAATTGCGCCCCGATCCGACCTCCGAACTATGCCCGGCCGCGGCGTCAATCTGGGCCTGCGGCACGCCACGTGTCTGAAGATAGGTATGGATCGTATGGCGCAGAGTGTTAGGTGAACCGAGTCCGCGCAGCGAACGCGCTCCACTGGCCCGCTGGCAGGCAAGGCCGGCCTCGATCAGGCAGGCATCAAAGGCCCGGCCGATATCCCGACACTCGCGTTCAAAATAACCGGGCTCCTGCCCGTCACGGCATCGGCGCTCCGATCGCGCTACCCGATATCGAATGATCTTGCCGGCACGGCTCTCGAGCCATGGTTGCAGAGTAGGCGCGATCGGCACGATCGAGCGCTTCTTGCGGGTCTGTAAACGCCCTGGCGCATTGAAAAAGATCCGGTCACCGCGAATCTGCGAGGCGTCCAGCTCAAGCACCGCCTCCACCCGCGCATGAGTGCTGAGCATGATCATGATGAACAGATGGACGTGCCGGCGCTCCGGCAGCCGCCAGGCCGCCTCAAGCAGGCGCGCGACTTCGGGAATGCTGTACTCCAGTTCGCGCGGCGGCGACCGGTCGGCTGGATCAACGTCCCGAACGCGCGGCGCCTTCTCGATCAGCTCTTCCCGCTCGGCCCAGTTCAGCGCGCTGCGCAGAGCCGCAATATCGCCCCGGATGGTCTCACCACGCACGCCATCGAGCCGGCGGAAAGCGATGAACCGCGCAATCATCGCATTATTGACATCGCTGACGCGTGCCACGCTGGCTACTCTGCCTTCTCCATCCCGCATGAAGAAACGCTCAAGATGCTGGATCGCATAGCGATACCCTTCAGCGCGGGCGAGTTTGGATGCGTGATCGTTGTACCATCGTTTCAAGATATCGGTCAGCAACGGGCTACCGGCGGGTGTTGGCCTTACAGGTTGAGAAAGCTGCGCGGATAGCCAGGGCATGGTGGCAGGCAAACTCGGATGAGAAACCATATCAGCTTCCACGAACCAGCGCGCCAACTCCCGCTGCGCCTCAATTGGCGGAATCTCGCCTGAACCACCTCCAACCCCGGTGCTGACCCGGCGATTGGTATGAGCTTCCGCATCGTACCAGCAGATGCACCAATCATCCCGATTGGCATGATACCAAAGCCAATATTCGCCAAGCTGGAAGCGCCTGATAGCGTTGTGATTAGAACGGTTGTTAATCAACCTGGCAGGAATATGAGCAGTCATGTGGTTATATACCTTGCTCTACATGCCACATGTATCAAGTTAAATCTTGGCGTATCGCTCTATTAGATCATAAGTTTATAACAATTATTCGATAATTTCCTGCCCAGCCACCAGCATCATCTCAGCCATCTCTACTGTTACATGTCGCGCCTTCCCAGTTCGGGCTACTTCAAGAGGGCGCAGCTGCTACGATGAGGCTTTGTAGCAAGAGGGCCCATAGCTTTGATCGAACATCCGATGGCAATCGACCTAATCCGGCATTCTCCCGATTATCCTGTCGGGCGGCTCGGGCACACGGCTGTGGCCGTTCTCGCGCGCGCTCTACACCTCGCGTGCATGCGGTCGCCCGCTTTGTCGAGAAGCCCGACTGGCTAAGGCAACTCTCTGCCTGCATATTCAGCATCGGCTTTTATCTTGCTGCCGAAGCGTGTTGCTAGACAAACGCCCTTGCCTCTCTTAGCAGTCCAGCCAATTAAGAGTTGGGGGTACAATGCGCCGTGGAATCATTTTGGCAGGCGGGAGTGGTACACGGCTGCATCCGCTGACATTACCGGTGAGCAAGCAGCTGATGCCGGTCTACGACAAGCCGATGATCTATTATCCGCTGTCAGTGCTGATGCTCTCCGGCATCCGCGAGATTCTCGTCATCACGGCACCGCAGGACCAAGCGGCCTTTCAGGGCCTGCTGGGAGATGGCAGCCGGTGGGGTCTGTCCTTCGCCTATGCGGTGCAGCCCCGGCCTGAGGGGCTGGCGCAGGCCTATCATATCGGCGCGGACTTCGTGGCCGGACGGCCGTCAGCGCTCGTCCTTGGCGACAATATCTTCTACGGCCACGGCCTGCCCGAACTACTTGGCCGGGCCGCCACGCGCGAACAGGGCGCGACCGCCTTCGGCTATTATGTGAACGAACCTTCGGCATACGGCGTCGTATCGTTCGATGAGGACGGTCGCGCCGAGACGATCGAGGAGAAGCCAGCACAACCGAAGTCCAACTATGCTGTGACCGGGCTCTATTTCTACGACGAGCAGGCTGTCGAATATGCCCATGCGATCCGTCCCTCGGCACGCGGCGAGCTGGAAATAACCGACCTCAACCGCATGTATCTGGAAGCTGGCAACCTCAATGTCGAGCTGATGGGGCGCGGCTTTGCCTGGCTCGACACCGGCACGCACAATTCACTGCTCGATGCGGCCATGTATGTGCGCATCGTCGAAGAGCGCCAGGGCCTCAAGATCTGCTGCCCCGAGGAGATCGCCTGGCGGCAGGGCTTCATCACCGATGATGAGTTAAGAGCATTGGCTGCGCCACTGAGGAAAAGTGGATATGGAGAATATCTAATACGCCAACTGGAATATAAATAATCAGAATAGTATTCTATGAAAACTTTAAGAAAAGACTTTTTAGCATACCGGCACTGGAAGTTGATATATATAGCTTTTATAGCTATGTTATATATATTGTTTCCTCAAGTGAAATATTTAATCAAATATTTAGATGGAAAGTATTTTAGCTATTATTTAGTTGATTTGTACACTTCGCTAAATACCCCAGAGAACTGGAATGAAGCAACTCCATTGCCCACTACACTAAGTTATGATTGGGCAAAACCCGATCGCTCTGGCACCATCCGTATAGCCCATGCCTTGGGGGCATGGCAGGACGACAAGCGGCGTAACACGATCGGAGCGCTTAAGGAATCATTGACGGCAGGGTTCAACCTCGTTGAAGTTGATCTTATACCCGACAAACAAATGTCTCTTGAGTGTAGTCACGACCTTGCAGAGTATTCCTACAATAAAAGCTATTTACAATATCGGGAGCGCTGCGATTTTGACCAACTGATCAGCCTTATGAGAGATCATAGTTTCTCTCTGGTTGTTGATCTGAAATCGAATTTCGAAAAGTCGGCAACTGCTCTGGCAGCACGCACTCCCCCAGAGCTTGCCAGCCGCATCATTTTTCAACTCTACGAACCGCAGGACATTGCTACCTATCTAGACCTCAGGAAGCAGAAGCCTTTCGCCGGGCCACTGCTCACTCTTTATCGATCCCGCCGATCGGTATTCCATATGCGTCCTAATATTGAACGACTAAATATCCGCGTTCTCACAGTACCGATTGAACGCGTCAAGGAGTTCAAATCCCTAAAGTCCTCCAAACTGACGCTACTCACCCATCCTCTGAGTTCCTGCACCGAGGTTGCGAGGATTCTGCGGGAAGGCTTTGAGGGCGGCTATATGGACTCGACACTTTCCGATCGATCACCCCGAGTCTCGGATTGCCGGCCGCTAATTGCGCCGATGACAGCCGAGTGATCCTCAAAGGTTTGCGGACCTTCCGCCATAGCGCGGATACGTCGGCGCCATGGAACTTCAATTTTTTGATAGCAAAGCAATGAAGCACCGATCAAAAGAAAAATCATTACTACATACATAATAGTACCGACATAAGCATTAGGACCGATAAACGGCGATTCTGATCCAGGAATATAGCTCGTAATAATCTTAAATCCTGAGCATCTCTCGATTACCAGAGCCATGTAGAACATCAATGACTGCAATGGAACGTGGATTAGGTAGATCGAATAGGACAGCATCCCAATGGTCAACAGTGATCGCCTACATAGAAGTCTGTTAATGGACCCGCTTCCCACTGAAACTGCGAGTACCACGATTGCGAAAAAATACGGAGCACAAATAAAGTACCGTATTGGCAGAAATGACACGCCTGACACTAGGGCGACAAATATAACGCTCTCTATCAGCGTCCAGTGGGCGCTCCGCAACAATGTGTAGATCCGGCTCTTCGTAACGTGTTCGTAGGCAACATATGCAAGCGAGCCGAGACCAAAACTGAGCACACAGCGGAAAAAGCCATAGTCCACTGTTATCTGCAGATCGGACATGCTGTTAGCTGTAAAAGCCCAAGTCAAAAGGCCTATGAGTAACGCAGCGAGAGGCAACCAGAAGCGCGGAAGCGCGAACATGACGGTGGCATAAAATAGATAGGTCCAGCATTCCGCGGAAATGCTCCAGCTAGGTGGGTTCCAAGTTGGATACGGAAACAGATTGAAGACCTGGACCAGCGCGAGGTTGGCGAGAAGCGCGGCAAGCGATTTGTTCTCGGCAAATAGCGCGTTGCCTGAGACGATGGCCGATCCCGACACACCCCAACGAAGCAGTTCAAGAAGCACAAGAAACGCCAAAGTTGCAAAATGCAGTGGGTAGAGGCGGGCAAACCTGCGCACCAGAAACTGCCATACCTCGATCCGTGAGGAAAGAGCGTGCCCATATGCATGGGATATGACGAACCCACTCAGAACGAAAAAGAAATCGACAAAGATATAGCTGTTTCGAACAAAGCTCAGGTCGTAAATAGGCGATGTTGCCTGGAAATGCATAATCGCTACGCAGAGCGCACAAATACCCCTTAAGCTTTCCAGCGGTACGATGATCGGCTTGTGGGACATCGGGCGCACCCTTTAATTGTCTGTTTTGCGTCCGAAAAGCCGCACCATGATATATGGAACCTGGTTCTTCGGCAGATCTGTTTCACTTTCCGAGGGCGGGTTATGATCCCCTCCGAAATATACCAGCGTTCCTTTGGGCAATCGCCGGCCAAGATGCTCAACGATATGCCAGACTAGCGCCCGGTTGATTCGTTGAGACTGCGTGGGCGATCCCAAGGTAGGCGCGTGGGTGACATATTCCCGTGCCAGGACCGCCGGCGAGACCGGTTCATGGGCGGTGAGCGACATCATATAAACAAGGCGCTTGCCAGGCCGGGCAAGTTCGGCAAGCGCTAGACCTGCAACGGAATCGTCGCAAGTGCCTGGGAAGGCACCCGGACATTCAGGTAGTCGCGCTAAATTGGTGCGGAAGTAGATTCGTTGAAATCCGAGCGCAGGGTAAACGATATTCCGCGAGTAAAAAAAGCCATCGTAGCCATGAAAGGCCGTACTTTGATACCCTTCGGCGGCGAGCCGATGGGGGAGGCATTCGCCCCCCAGATTGTCAAAAGATTGAAAATCCAGATTCCGTCCGCACAACTCTCTGATTTCTGACGGCAAGGTGGATCCATGATAACGGTTATAGCCATATTCGACCCGGCCGACATTCTGCATCGCCAGTTCTCGGGCGATCGCCCGCAAGTCCTTCGGTGTTTCCCCCCAAGCTTCCAGCAAAACAATCAAAATCTTGGGAGGGCGCGCGGCAGGCCCAGGCTGCCTAATCATGTCGTACAACCGGTGCGTGATCTGGCTCTGGCCCGGTCCAACAATGGAAGCGCGAAGAAGGCGGTCGCCATCGCTGATCATGACTTGAACCGCGCGAAGCGCCGGGACGCGCATCCAAACCAGATTCTCCCGCCCCCATGGCGACGCCTTCGCCAGCGTCATGCCCAAGTATATTGCTGCGGCGCCGACCAGAAGACAGCACCTGCGGCGAGACGGCACTTCGGGTCGGGGTAGAAGCGCAAATATCGCAAGCAGCAGAAGCGCTGCGATAATTGAACCGCCATGCGGCGTGCCGGCCACGCCAGGTAGCAAGGACAAATAGAAGCCGTAGCTTTCAGGGAAAATATTCCATTCAAGCAGGAGGGCAACGCCGCACAGCAATAGCCACATGCACCGGACCGGCAGCCTAAACCAACGAAACAAAAATGGTTCAACTGCGAGTAATATGAGCGGATCAAGCACAACCTTGGGGGATCGATAAATGACGCTCCAGGCCAATGTCGGCAGAAGCGCGATGATCAGGTGAACTGCGATCCTGCTCGTTCCGAAATGCCCGGAAAGGCGATTCATTCAGGTGCCTTCCCGCCCGAAATCAAACCCGGTCCCCGCCCTTGACGGGCAAGGAGAAGGATCGTTAACGGAACAAGAGCATGAAATGCCGCGTAGATCAGCAGCAAGTGATGTGAGCCAGCAAACCCACGCGCGATCAGCAGCGCGATCATAGGCAACCCCGTCATCGCCGCATTGATGACAAATCCCGCCCAGCGCGCCGATTTCATCAGCAGATGAGTTGTTCCCGTCCAAAGGCAACCGCGGAATAGTTCGGCGACGACGATACCGATCGCGGATGCAAGAATCCCTTCAGGCAGCAGGGCAATGGCGAATGCGGCGGCCAGACCGGCAATCCAAAGGATGGCAGTAAACTCGCGAAGCCGGTCGGCAGCGCGCATGACAACTGCGGTCCAGATTGCCGCCCCCACACCATTCACGATCATGCCGAAGGTCTCGATGTCCGCGCGGGGAATCTGACCGCCAAGATCGAATTCGTCTCGAAGAGCAATCAACACGACTGGAGCAATGCAGAGCGAAGGTATCTGCATAATCAGCGAATCGGCTGGACCCTTCGCACTCGCCCCCCCCCGCATCAGCATCCAAAGAAAAAATCCGACGGCAGCGGCAGCGGCAGCCGGTACCAAATAAGGGCTAACCAGAAGCAGGAAGAGAAAAAGCGGTGACAGCGAGTCCCAGGCCGCCTTGCGCATCTGACCCAGCGCGTCGCGGATCATCAGCACAACCAATTGGCAGGCGTAGAACACGGCCATAACCGCGATCTGAGGCAGGGACAGTTTCAGGTCGGTCGAGAAACGTTCGAGTAAGAAAAGCGAGATCAGGGGAACCAGATACCAGCCCACCTGCGAGTAATGCAGCCCAAGACGCGACCAGCCTATAGCCGCACTGTCTCGAGTGCGACGCAGCTCCATCATCATGAAGATTGCGAAAGTACCGATATAGCCACTTCGCGCGAGGGATATGAGCTGTGGGGGATAACCAAAGTACACGCTCGTCTGGACGAGCCCGAGCCAGAGCAGGCCGGCAAAGATCAGCCATCCAACGGTCCTCACCGCCGTTCGCTCAGCAGGCGGCGGCCTATAGCATAAACCAGCGTTCCAACATAAGTCGCTGGCTCAGCTGCCACCAACTCTTGCGGCACGGAATCCAGCATGTGATGCTCAAGAAAAATGCGCTGTAACCGACTGGGAAGTGTCTTCGGATCCCAACGATTCGCTTGCGACGACATCCAGGCGCGGAGACGCGATAACTCTGCCGCTGTGAATAAAACTGTCGGCTCTCCGTGCCTGCTGCTGCAGTGGTGAATGGCATCCGTCAGAGACTGTGCGACAATGTCGCGCCACTGTGCGGGGACAAGCAGAAGGCGGGAATTCAAGCGCCGGCTGAACACTGGTCGACGAAAGAGCGAAAAATTGTCAAGCCAGCAGGCTATTCGGCCCTTTTCAGCTGCATCATACATGGAGAAGATAATCGGCCGGGAAGCAGAAGTGATCGTCCAATTCCGCGCATAGCTGTCGTTGAGGAGGGTAAGCACCATCGAAGATGGCCAATCTTTCACGAGGCCAAGCCCCTCCAGCCAGCCGGAGAATTCCCACCACTGATTCGAACCCCGCACCACAAAAATCTTCCGCCGATCATCTACCACAGCGCCGACCGGCAAAACCCCAGCATTGTCTATAACTAAAACCTGACCGTGATGACGTTCGACATCCGCGTCGAACGCATCCAGAAGCTCGCGCACAGCCGCAACGGAGCGCAGGTAGTAACTCACCAAGACAAGACCATAGGTCATCCGGGGTACACCTCCACTGACCATTGCTGTCTCACCTTGCGGCTCAAAATGGCCCAGATGACCTGACATCACCTGGATTGGCGGACGGTTTCCTTGCGATCAGAACGATCTCGTCTCCTATCTCGTCACCTGCCGCGATCTTGCGTTCCTGTGCCCGGAAATAGCTCTGCGAAGTCACCAGAACTTCGAGCAGAGATGCCTTCGCCTCAACCTCACTCCGAGCCGCAGCTGCACTCACATTATCCATCCAGGCCCCGCTGCGGCCGGATGTACGGGCAGCCTCGATTTCAAATCCCACGCGCGTGACCGCAGAACCCAACGCTTGCACAGTGAAGATGGTCAAATGGCGGGGCGCCTCGAATCCACGCCAGAACTCGCCCCATTTCACCCGCGTCGTGCTGTCGATGTTGGGCGTAATTATCATCAGATAGCCGTTTGGCTTCAGAACTCGAAAGCTCTCAGCCAGAGCCCGTGTTGAAGACGGTACGTGCTCGATCACATGATGCATGACCGCCGCATCAACCGTGGCAGCTTCGAACGGTAGTGCGTCTGCGCTGCCTAGCCGGACATCTCTTCCCAGTTGCCGGGCCGCCGCGACCGCAGCATCATCCGGTTCGACGCCGACGGCCTTTCCCCAGCCCAGCGCTGTAAACAAAGACAGTCGATCACCACTACCGCAACCTATATCGACAATCATGCCGGCTTTCTTGGGTGCAATGCAGCCCGATTCCAGCAAACAGTCTTCGATCAATCGTCCTACGAACGGTGTCCGGCGAAACCGCGACAAGATGTGCGAAAAGCGCCCCGGTCGCGCGCCCGCATAAAGCATTCTGGTAAGTGCCAACTGGAGTTCACCGATGGCGCCTGGGACTTCTTCAGCCTGATGCGTATAATAATGCCCATATGCCTCCGCCAAGACTGCCCCGCTGGGCAATGGTTGAGGCCAGGCAACGCCGCAACTTTTCTCTTGGCACCGGTAATAGTCCCAATCGCCCGGCGAACCGAAATAATAATCCTGCACCCCGCTGCAGAGCAGTGCTCCGAAAGCCCCACATTCCGGGCAAGTCGCTGCCTCCCTCATCCAAAGAGAGACCTGAGACGAAGCGCGAGGCGCCGATGTCTTTGATCGGTCAAGCGCGACAGGAATCTGCCAAATACGCGCAGACCAGCAGCTCTAACCCACGCGCCCCGCGCAAAGATTGCCACGCATAAGGCACGGAAGCGTTGCGTGTCGTGCTCTCGCAGGCTCTTGAGCGCTTCAAGTGTAAGATAATAGATCGCACGCCTCTTGATTTGCCGGGAGAGATGAGGATAGCGCGCTTCAGCAATCGCAGTAACAATCAGATTCTCTTCCAGCATCACCGCACGGGTAGCCGGATCGAGACCAATGCTTTTCTCGTGCTTCCGATAGCGCGTGTATGTTCCCTCCATCCGGAAATAGGGTCCGCCCCGGATGATCGTCTCAAGGTCAAACAAATAATCGTTGTGAAAGGCAAGACGGGTATCGAACTGGCGGGGCAACCGTTCTCGACGCACCATCACGGTTGAGGGCAACATCTGGTAACGTGGGTCCAGCATTCGCCCGGCATCCACAAATGCCGCCATCGCCGCCATTCCTGCATAGAGATCAGAAAACAACCCCAAGGTTTTACCAGAGGGCCAAGAAAACACCTCGGCGTCGTGATAGCATCCGGATGCATCGGGCTGGCAACGCAGCAGCTCAACTTGTCGGGCGATCTTGCCTGCCAGCATGATGTCGTCACCGCCCAGCCAGGCAATCAAATCGCCTCGGGCGGCCGTGAGTCCACGATTGAAGTTGTGTGCGATGCCGGTGTTCACCGGAGAGAGGACAGGTTGAACGACGCCGGGCGCCTTCATCGCCCACGCCTCGATTAGCTTGGGGGTATCGTCCGATGACCCGTCGTCAGCGACTACGATCTCGATGTCCGGAAAGCTCTCCCGCTGCAGCAGACAACTGGTCAAGCATTCATCGATGAAAGCCTCGTGATTATATGTCACGACGATGATGGATACAGTGGGAGACCCTGAAGCCGTATCATTGGAGTTGGTCAATGCTGAATTAACCATCCTGTCTACCTAGTTCTCTGACAAACACGCACTGCTCCCCCCGCGGAGCTCTTTCGAGCATTGTGAGACATGGATTTCAGGGGAATTGGAACCGTCATTCTGACGGGCGGGTCACGGTTGACTCTCCGTTCATGCGCCCCTTCGAACAGGAAAATCCTGTCGGATAGATAAACGTACTCAACGCGCTTCCGATAGCGTGGCGCATGGTCGCCCCCTTACATTTGGAATTTTTACAGGATAATATCAGACAAAACAACCTGTTAGGGCCGCGTTTTAAGCGGCCGGACATGAGCCGAAAACCCAACCACCTTTTCGAGGTCCCGAGAATCTAGGTAAAATCGCACAAAGTTCCAATAGCTCAAAAAGGCGCGTTGCAACCGAGCCCGACTGGGCTGCCGGATTAGTCGCCATACCCCCTCGAGGCCGAGACGCTGCAGAAATCGGGGTGCTCTCGTTAGATGTCCGGCGATCATCTCAAAGCTCCCTCCCACACACAAAATCGGAAGATGTGGCAGACGGGCTGACAAGGCTTGAGCAAGCACCTCCTGCTTCGGCACGCCTAGCGCTACGGCAATGGTATCAAAATCACTGCCCACCTTCGCGATGATCTCAGCAGCCGCCTCCGATGCCGAATGATCGTCGAGCGCAGGGAACCTTCTGCTGTCCTGGACGATCGTCAAGGCAGGATATCGTTTTGCAATTTCTGCCAGCACAGTTTCATTTGTGCCGATCACCAGGACCCGGCGACACTTGCCTGCCGCCAGATGTGCAGCCAGCACTTCGTTTCCAGCAGCAAGCGGCAACGTTGCGCCTAGCAGGCGTTGAAAGAGAATGTGCGCACCACGTCCATCCAGACAGAGACGAACCCGGGGATCGGCGAAAAACACCTGCCGCAGAGCTTCGTTACGGCTGCACTCGTAGAGGTGCTGCAGGTTAACTGTTACGAGATAGCCGCCCTCGAGGGCGACGCTACGTTCGAAATCAAAAAAGTCTATGGTTTGCATCGATCAGTCTGCGATCTTGGAATGAGCCGCTATTGGTCTTGGCATCAACATGAATGCGAGCAAAAGCCCCCCCATCAAGCTGCCATAATCTAGCAATGGTATGTAGGCCAAGTATAGCAGAATGGGTCCAGAAAGAAGGATTTTCCCTTTTACGCCAACTGGTTGAAATGCGAATGCCAACCAGACGACGAACAATCCGTAGACGATGATCAAGCCTAAAAGGCCATAGCGCAGTATATAGAGCAGGACACCATAATCTGAGAGAAAGAAAGATTCCTGCAAGCCAAAGACTATCCGGGCAGAACTATCGCGAATGAAGCCGAGGCCAAGGCCACCCGATCGCAGCGCCAGATCGATTGCCGTCTGAAAATCCCGCCCGGCGAAGCCCTCGTTGCTAAGAAGGGTTTGCACGGCAATCGCCAGCCCAACGCCACACACGGCAAGATAGATCAACCACCGAAGTACCGGCCATCGGGCACATAGCACGAATCCCAACAGACCGGCTGAAAGCAGCATTTCGACGCGACTGGTGCTCACCAACGCAGCATGCGCGAGCATCAGGATCGCCACTGGCAATGCCACATCCAAGCGACAACAGCCTTCAGCTTTCTGGCGGATCACCAGCAAGGCAGTCACCACGAATGGGGGCACGATCGAGATCACGAACCGAGCTTCGGTTCTGGATCCCAAAACAAGTAGGGCCTCCTCCCGCATGATCAGAAAGACCGCAATGTCAATTGCAACCAAGAGCGTCAGATAAGTCACCAGAAATCTCTTGATTTGCCGGTTTGAAGCATCTCGAAGAAAGAGATAGGCGAGCGGCAGCGCGCCAAGCATCAGCCCGAAACGCGCTTCCTGCAGGCTCATCCCAATAGGCTGAGCAGAAATGACCGTAGCTGTCATCGTACCCAGAACAAGCCGAAGCGCAATCACCAGGAAAGTTACGGAAAGCAGTGCCACCGCATGATCTTTCCGACGCACGATTAAAAGTAGAGTCAATAGGCCGAGCAATTCAGCCCCAAAGATCGCAATCTTGAAGCTCTCCAGTTCTTCGATCAGTGGGATCCGCGAAATGGCGGCAATCATCATCACCAACGCTAGAAATGGGGCCCCACGCGATATGTGACAGCCCCGTTCCGCGGTCCATCCGTTGCCACTGCGCAAAGGAGCAGTGCTCGTCACAGGGTTTCCAAGGCAGCGCTCCTGGCAGCGAGGCCGATATGCTCAACCTCGTCGTCCGTCAAAGTTGGATCAATCGGCAGGCTGACAACCTCGCGGTGAATCTGTTCTGAAATCGGGTAAGAGGAACCGGAAAAGGCCTGCCTGTAGCACTCCTGCAGATGCGGAGGCGTGGGGTAGTGAATCGCGGTCTCTACGCCATACCGCTTGAGCGCTTGCGCAAAAGCATCCCGATGCGGATGCCGCACCACAAATAGATGCCACACGGAAGCCGCCTCCGGTAACACTATCGGCAGGATCAAGCCGCTATCTTCGAGGAGCGTGATCAACTGCTCGGCAATAACGCGGCGACGTGCATTGTCAGCATCGAGAGAACGCAGCTTCACTCGCAAGAAGGCTGCCTGCAGCTCATCGAGGCGTGCATTGTAGCCAAGCACGTCATGAACATATTTTGCCGAAGATCCGTAATTGCGCAGCGCCCGCAGCCGCGCTGCCAAGGATGGATCATTCGTCACGACCGCCCCGCCATCGCCGAGTGCGCCCAGATTCTTTCCAGGATAGAAGCTGAATGCAGCTGCGTCTCCGAGACTGCCGGCCCTTTTGTTCTTGTAGAGCGCGCCATGGGCCTGCGCAGCATCCTCGATTACCTTGATACCACGCGGCGCAGCGATATCGACAAGCTCATCCATGGCTGCTGGCTGGCCATAAAGATGAACCGGCATGATGGCTTTCGTTTTGCCAGTGATTGCCTGGGCAATGCGCCTGGGATCGATGTTATAGGTCTGCGGGTCCGGTTCAACAGGAACAGGCGTCGCACCGCACATTGTCACTGCCAGCCAAGTGGCGATGAACGTGTTGCTTGGAACGATGACCTCATCTCCGCTTCCTACTCTGTAGGCGCGTAGGATAAGGTGAAGAGAATCAAGTCCATTGCTTGTGCCAACGCATTCAGAAACCCCGCAATAGCTTGCGAACTCTTGCTCGAAACTCTCCAACTGCTGGCCCTGGATGAACCAACCGCCATCTAGAACTTCGGCGAAGGCGTTCTTGAGTTCGGCCCGGTGCCTGTCGTTGATCGCACGGATATTAAGGAACTTTATCATCTCAGGCCCGCACGGCACTGATGAACGTGTCGTAGTCACGATAATAATCCGACTCGTCGTAGAAGTTGGAAGCAAGCGCGAGGCAGACGGCACCAGACGAGAAGTTGTCCATTTCTCGCCAAATCATGGGACAGACGTAAAGACCATAATAGCTACGGTTAAGATGAAAGACCTTCTTGTCACTCCCGTCATCAAGCAGGATGTCGAAAGATCCCGACATTGCGATGATGAGCTGGTGCAGATCTTTATGGGCGTGTCCGCCGCGTTCTGCGCCGCCTGGCACATCATAAAGATAATATACCCTCTGAATAGCGAACGGAATATGCCGATTGTTTTCAACAAACGTCAAATTGCCCCGCGGGTCGCTGATCTTCGGAAGATCGATCAATCGGCAGTCTTGAAGTGGCATCATCACCTTCCGTGATCAGTTCGATCCAACATGCGAATGGGTCGAGCGGGACTACCCAACACCAGAGTATCGGCAGGGACATCGCGCGTAACGACACTCCCTGCCCCAACAAATGCCCGCTCCCCGATGCGCAGCCCTGGCAGAATGACGGCAGCCGCGCCTATCGAAGCACCGCTTTCGATCACCGTTTCCGCAAACCATTCCGGATAGACTTTCGATCTAGGAAAGGGATCGTTGGTGAAAGTGACGTTGGGGCCAATGAACACCCTATCGCCGATCGTAATGCCGTCCCAGAGATAGACGCCGCATTTGACCGTCACATCATTTCCGATCACGACATCGTTCTCAATGAAACAGTGGCTGTTGATATTCGTCGCCTCACCGATCCTGGCCCCCGCAAGTATCACTGTGAACTGCCAGATCTTCGTTCCTCGCCCGATATTCGCCGTATGAACGTCCGCGGTCGGATGGATGAAATATTCGGATTCGCTCATTGTTCCTCCAGAGGAAGCAGCAAACCACGGCCCTTACTGCGGCAATAAGCAACGAACAGCGCGATCAGTGAACCGGTGATACCGCCAAGCAGCAAACACAACGCGAGAACGAGAACCGGCTTGGGCTGAGTCGGGCGGTACGAGGCAGTTGGCTCCTCGACGATTTCTGCAGCGATCGGCACGCTTGAGCTGGCCATCATCAGCGACTTTTCCTGCTCGCTTAACGTCTCCGCAATCGCCTGTCGGTGCTCGGCCAGAGTTACCACCCGCAGTTTTTCATCGAGATAACGGATATAGGCCGTCGACCGCGCAAGCATTTTTCTCCGCAGCATCCGGTCGGTAGATGCGTCGAGTTGCTGTAGCAGTAGAACAGCGAACCCTGGGTCAGCATGTTCCACGCTGACCGTCACGATCGGCTCCTTCGGGTCCCGATCGATCTTCACAACCGTCGAGATATAGCCCTGTAGCCGGGCACTGTTGGGGGGCTGCCAGGGATAGTCGGGCATGCCTAGTACGTATTTGACGGTTCCCTTGAGTGGGGCCATGGCGTCTTTCGGCTTGCGCCAGCGACCTGATGCCTCGTCCCATTCCTTGGCAAACACGGCCCGCGTAATCCGCGGGTTCTTCGCTAGCTCCGCAGCAGTAGCGCGGGAGTGGAGCCCTTCGATATACAGATCGAATGGAGACGCGCTTTGGCCGACACTGCCGCGAATTCCCGCTAATGACGCTAAACCGCCTAGGTTACCAAGCCCACTTATGCGGGGGGAGCCTCCATCACCTCGGGCGACGGCTGTCACCTTCATCGCGGCAGTATAGGTGTATGATGCCAAATGCAGATAGATTAGACCAAGCAGCACGAACAGCGTTGTACAGCCGAATATGATAGGCTTGCTGGTCCAGAAAATGTGCAGCAGACGGATAAAGTCCAATTCATCGCTATCGAAGCGCGGGGTAACGTGGGGCGTCTTGGCATCCATGCGCACTTAACCTCGGTTATCCAGTGAGGCCCTGCCTATTCCCCAGCGAGCACGGAGGCAAGCAGCTGCGCACGTCGACGGGAACGACCTGTAGCAATCACGTCAACGCAGACATCTAGCCATCGAAGGCATCGAAGGCATCGAAGGCATCGAAGGCATCGAAGGCATCGAAGGCATCGAAGGCATCGAAGGCATCGAAGGCATCGAAGGCATCACGAGG
>Ga0153916_10000624_pt1 | contig 24263 bp, 21 predicted proteins | sample Opewatmetagenome_FD_109642 | JGI IMG/M metagenome (GOLD analysis project Ga0153916, IMG submission 109642) | Freshwater wetland microbial communities from Ohio, USA - Open water 3 Core 3 Depth 4 metaG | ecosystem: Environmental > Aquatic > Freshwater > Wetlands | place: USA: Ohio, Lake Erie...
CCAAAGACTCGCCTGCGGTTCACCCAACCAGCCAGGGTGACCTTTGTATCAGCATGGCTAGCCCGGAGTTCACCACATGTATGTGTTTTATACATTCCTTGCCTCCATCATCCATCGCCCGAACACCGGCTGACAAAATAAATCGCCCTCCGCGAGGTGCGTCGGGCGATTGGCCACTATTGTTAATGCTCAGCTTGGGAGCAGCCGTAAGCCTCTCGCTCGACGCAAGATTTGATCATCATTATCGTTCAGATTTGAGAGGTCACAGCTTGCCATCATTCTACTCTACCTATAGATTTTGAGCATTATACACGAGAATAGGTTAGCATGGAAGGAAAAGTAGTGTAAAATTACACCTTCTGATTAATACGCCATAAGTGAGGAGATTGTGTATGACGCGGAAATTGGTTGTATTTATCGGCAGTGTTTTCATTGTGACCATTTTATTGGCTGCTTGTGCAGGATCTCAAGGTCCACAAGGTCCTGTTGGCCCCGCAGGACCCGCTGGACCCGAAGGACCCGCAGGACCAGTCGGTGAAACTGGGCCTATGGGCGAACCTGGACCGACCGGGGCCGAATACGTGGGCGATCAGCTATGTTCCGGATGCCATTTTGACTTATCTCAAGTCTATTTGAAATCCGGTCATCCGTGGAGCCTCTCTCCACTTAGCGAAGAAAAAGCACCTGCCTACCCATTCACACAGATCTCTACTCTCCCCAAAGGTTATACCTTCAAAGATATCAGTTACATAATCGGTGGTTATTTTTGGAAAGCACTCTTCGTAAACTTACAAGGCTATATCATTACCGATGCACACGAAGCAACTGGTGACACATCCTACTTGAACCAGCTCAACTTTGGGAATTCAGCCATTGGCACCAGCTCAGCTTGGGTTTCTTACCATGCCGGCCAGGCTGAATATTCATTCACCTGTGGCTCGTGCCATACCACCGGCTATAACACAAATGGCAACCAAGATAATCTGCCTGGCATCGTTGGTACATGGACGCAACCCGGCGTGCGTTGTGAACGTTGCCATGGACCAGGTAGCTTGCATGTGAATAACCCTCAGGGCGTGCGCATGTTCGTTGAGCGTGATTCAGCACTGTGCCGTGATTGCCATACATATGTCCAATCGCCTTCATTGGAGATTAAGAATGGTTTTATCCAACATAGTGACCAGTATGGGGACCTGACCCAAAGCAAGCATCAGATATTGGACTGTCTCACCTGTCATGACCCACATTCCGGTGTAGTTCAATTACGGCTGGCTGGTCAACAAGCCACTCGCCTGCTCTGTCAGGATTGCCACTTCAGGGAAGCCCAACTCCAGAACAACCCGGCTCATATTGCCAATGGTATTGGTTGCACTGATTGTCACATGCCTGGATTGATCCAGAGTGGCTCTGCAAATCCCCGCAGTTTTTTGGGAGATATGCATACGCATGTGGTTGCAATCGACCCGCGCTTGATCAGCCAATTCAATGCAGATGGTGCGCTCGCATCCGGACAGATCAGTCTTGATTATGCCTGTCGGAGATGTCATGGAGCAACGAAGTCAGATGCTGAACTACTGAATGCAGCCAGTGGCTATCATGCCATTCCATCCACCCTACCCACACCCTAAGCACGATAACGAATAACCAGCTAAATGTTCTCTTAGAAATAGCGGACGAAGATCGTCCGCTATTTCATTTTGAAGCAATACCCGATTACATTTATCTATCATTAAAAATGACTTCCTTAACTACAAATTTCACTAGTATCGCATATCATAATAATAGTGTAAAATAGCCATATTCTCATCTAATATTAATAGGGTAAACAGCCTATATGGAGAAGAATGCGATGAAAAGTCTCAGGGTGATCCAAGAACACCGTAGCTGGCTGGTATTTGGTATTGTGTTTCTTGTAAGTACGATTGTGGGTATGGCACTCGCTGTCACCCGACCGATACCTGCCGTCTCGGCCGCAGCACCTGTATATCAAGTTCAAGGTTATGCTGGCTCCCAATCTTGTGCGCAGTGTCACCAGAATATCCATTCCGAATGGCAAGCGACACGCCATGCCCAGGCGTTCAGTGCTCCCATCTTCCAGCGTGATTGGTCTCAGCTTGGGAATCAAGTGTCTTGCCTGGAATGCCATACCACCGGCTATGACGAAGAGACTGGAAAATATGCAGAAGCAGGTATCACCTGTGAAGCCTGCCACGGGCCCTTCCAACCCGACCATCCTGAGTCCCCCATGCCCATCACCCCCAATGCCGATTTATGCGGTACTTGCCACAAAACTACTACCGATGAATGGCGTGCTTCTGTCCATTCTCAACAAGGGATTCAATGCCAGGCTTGTCATGACCCACACTCACAAACCCCGAAAGCCGATTCGGTCACAGCTCTCTGCACCACCTGCCATCAGGAGCGAGGTGGATCATTTACTCACAGCACACATGCCAACGCTGGCCTGGAATGCAGCAACTGCCATATGTTCACCAGCCCACGTACCACTGACCCAATCCAGGGGCTCGTCCCCACAGGGCACACCTTCAGCGTGGGTTCTGATGCATGTATCGCCTGCCATCAAGACACGGTTCATTCTCGCGATGAAATAGTCAAATTAACCGGAGAAGTTGCTCAGCTGGAGACTGTCGATACTGCCACCCTCGAGCAACAGGTTCAAACGCAATCCAAAGAAATCAGCGACTTGAAAGCCCAGAGCACAAACCGGCTCTATATTGGGTTGGCTCAAGGCGCGATTGTCGGGTTACTCACCGGTGGAGCCGCGGCGTGGGTGGTCTCGCGTGGCATTCGTGTCGTCGAGGTGCAAGAAGATGAGTAAAAAGAAGACGAAAATCAAGCTCGAACTCACGCGCCGCGATTTCCTAATCGTTGGTGGCACGGCTGCGGGCTCGGTTGTGGCAGCCCAGCTTTTGACCACCGGTCCCCTCTCTCCTTTTGCCGGTTTTAGGCAAGAGCAAGTTGAAGGGCTTGAAGGGACCGGCGAACCATCCTCTAGCCATCATTGGGGGATGGTAATCAACCTGGATAAGTGTATCGGCTGTGAGTATTGCTTGCGCGCATGTTCGGCTACCAATGATGTGTGGGTGGACCAACCGGCAGATGAGCAAGCCGCGGAAATAACACGACCAGAGAAACCCTGGAATATCGTCGTGAATGACAGAACTTCTACCGGAACTCCCTTCTTCTTTAGCCGCCCTTGTCTGCACTGCGGCGATGCTCCTTGTGTTGAAGTATGCCCAGTGCGCGCCACTTATCATCGCGAGGATGGCCTAGTGGTGATGAATTATGACCGCTGCATCGGTTGCCGTTATTGTGAAATTGCCTGCCCATATGATGCACGTAAATTTAATTGGCAGGCGCGCACCGATGTCAATCCATTCGTCCCTACCTGGGGGATTCCCGAAGTCGAGCGACGCCCACGCGGTGTGGTTGAGAAATGCACCTTCTGTATTCACCGCATAGATGCCGGGTTAAAAGCTGGCCTCACCCCGGGCGAGGATCGAGAAGCCACTCCTGCTTGTGTGAACATATGCCCGGTTGGCGCACGTCTGTTTGGCGACCTGAATGATCCAGAGAGTACAGTCTCTCAAGCCATCGCCAGCGAAGCCACTATCCGCCTCCGCGAAGAATTGGGCACTGAACCCAGTGTTTACTACATCATCCCCAAGGAGGGCTTGTAGATATGGCCAGCCGCATCCTGAATGGACGTAAGCTTTTTTATCTTAGCCCGGCAATGATCGCCTGGATCGGTTTCCTGGGCTTGTGTATCGTTATTGGGTTCATTTCGGCCTTTGAAGTATTCTGGAATGGATTATTTATTACCAACATGTCCGATTCGGTGCCTTGGGGTTTGTGGATCACCATCGATCTTTCTTCGATTGCCCTCGGTGCTGGTGCATTCACCCTCTCCGCAGTTGTTTATCTCTTTGGTCTGAAGCGTTTCCAATCCATCATCAGGTTGGCAGTCTTTGTGGGTTTTATCGGCTATACCACTGCTTTGTTAACCTTGATTATGGACATCGGACGCCCAGACCGTTTCTGGCACCCGTGGGTGTATTGGAATATTCATTCGGTATTGTGGGAAATCACCATGTGCATCACCATTTATTTGGCGATTATGCTGGTTGAATTCGCACCTGTGATTGCCGAATCGAGGTTTCTTAGCCGCCATACCTGGATCCGGACCTCTGCAAAATACCTCCATCGCCTGGCACCATTGCTGGCTTTGCTTGGGCTCGGCATCTCGCTGTTGCACCAATCCTCGTTGGGTGCAACTTACGGTATCGTCAAATCACGCCCGATATGGTTCAAACCTAGCATGCCTATCATGTTCATCCTCTCTGCGGTCGCGGTTGGACCTTCCTTGACCATGGCAATTGCATATATCGCTGAGTGGATTACCGGAAAGGCCACTGTGCCTCATGATATATTACGCACCATTGCCCGCTTCAGTGGTTTCGCCATCATCGTCTATGGATATATCCGCTTTTGGGATTTGGCTGCTGTAACCTATTATGGTCGAACGCCATTGGTGAGCGAAGCTTTCAGCTTGCTAAGCCAACAAACTCCTTACAATTTTTCATTTTGGGTCTTTGAGATCATTTTGGGTGTAGTTTTACCCGCTGTCCTGTTCCTAACCCCGCGCTTCAACCGCAATCCTGGGTATCTGGTGATGGGTGCGATATTTGCCGTTATTGGTATCCTCGTCAATCGCTGGAACGTGACTGTCGGAGGGTTGTTCGTACCACTCAGCTATTCACCTGGCACACTTTACCAGCTCCAACCAGGCAAATATTTCCCCGGTCTACCGGAATGGGGTATTGCTATTGGCATCGTCGGATATGGGCTCACCATGCTTACCCTGGGTATCCGTTATTTACCTCTTTTCTCATCCGAAGAGCACGCCTGATGCGCCTGTTCCGTTATAGGATATACTTGGTAGTGAAAAATTTCTCTTATAGATCGAGTATCCCTGCAAATGGTCACCTGAGTCTGCCAGGGTGGATCTGTAAGGATTTGCATTACCAGTGGAGGCGATGAAGATGGGTGACGCTACTGCCAATCCAGTTTACATAGGCTTACTTTGTGTTGCGCGTTGCCTTATTCCCTTATTAATTTTATTCGGCATTTCATATTTGCTGCGCCGCTTTGGAGTAATTGCCAAACCCGCTCCTCCCCCTGAGGAGTATCAAAGCCGCGAAGACAATGGCTATTAAGGAGGACCGGCACATGTTTAAGCTTTCTCCAATCTATAAATTGCCGGTGATTTTCCTGCTCGTCAGTATCACCATTCTGGGGAGTCTGTTCTGGACCAACCCCACCCATGCGAGTGAGCCAAAGCAGCAGACTGAGGAGTATTGCTTAAGCTGTCATTCGAAACCTGATCTGAAGATGACCCTCGCCAATGGCGATATTGTTCCCCTCTATATCGATCCTCAGAAGCTGGCAACATCAGTCCATAGCCCAAATGGGATTGAATGCGAAGCCTGCCATACTAATATCACCACCTACCCGCATCCGCCTGTCACTTATCAGACCAGGCGTGAGTTAGCCCGCACGTATTATTCAGCTTGCCAGAAATGCCATCCCGATAATTACACCAAAACTATGGATAGCATGCATGCCAGGGCTGCTGAAGCAGGGAATCTCAACGCACCCATCTGCACCGATTGTCACGGGACACATTTTATTCAACCCCCGGATGAGCCTCGCACTTTAATCCCTGCAACCTGTGGCAATTGTCATAGCCAGGAATATTCGGTCTACCAGTCAAGCATCCATGGCAATGTTTTAAAACAAGAATTAAACCCTGATGTCCCGGTGTGTACTAGCTGCCATGGAGTCCATAATATTCAAAATCCACTTACACCCGAGTTCAGGGTGAGTGAGCCTGACCTGTGTGCCAGCTGCCATGCCAACCAGGAGATGATGAGTAAATATGGTCTCTCCGCCGATGTGTATAGCTTATACAGCCTTTCGTGGCATGGAGTGGATGTGTCCATTTACCAGGCGCGATGGCCTAACGTGCAACACACATCAGCAGTCTGCACCGACTGTCATGGGATCCATAATATCCTGGCGCCGAATGACCCTAATTCGATGGTCAATCCTAAAAACCTGCTCGTGACCTGTCAAAAATGTCACCCAGGGGTCAGTCCAAATTGGACAGGCGCCTGGACGGGTCATTATAAAGTCAGTTTAGAACGCACGCCATTCCTATTTTATGTGGATTCGTTTTACTCAATTTTCACACCCTTAATACTGTGGGTGGTTGGGATTTATATCGCTCTGCAATTTATCAGGTTTATGGTCGATCGGGTAAGGAGGAGCTTATGAAGAACAAGCAGAAATCCACTCCTACCCCCTCGCATCCGCGCCTCAAATTGGTGCGCACTTTTCCACGCTTCAATGCCATCCAGCGCTGGGAGCATGCGGCTCTATTGCTTTGCATCGCCATCCAGTTGGCTACTGGCTTGCCCCAGAAATATAACACCTCTGTCTGGAGTCAGGCGATCATCTCATCACCCAACAGGTTGACGGCCATTCAACAAATTCACCACATCACTGCCCTCGTCCTGACGGCTTTGGTTTTATTTCATTTAGGTCGCGCTTTCTATCTCATCGCCCGACGAAGGTTATCGGATGATATGCTTCCATCCTATCAGGATATTAAAGATGCCTGGAATATGTTGCTCTACCTCCTTTATATAAAAAGAGAAAAGCCGGCCTTCGGTAAATACAACTTCGAGCAAAAAGTTACTTATTGGTTCCTGTTCTTTAGTATCGGGATCATGCTGGTTTCAGGCTATATCATGTGGTTCCCTGAAGTCATCACCCGCCTCATACCCGGTGGGGTGATACCCGCTGCAATTATGGCTCATAGCACTGAAGCCATCGTTACCTTCATTTTCATTGTACTTTTCCATTTCTACCACGTTCACATTGAGAGGCTTAACCTCAGTATATTTTCCGGCTGGCTGAATGAAGAGGATATGCGCAAGTATCACTCACGGGAATATTCTCAGCTGGTGAGTGCGTCCCATACCGACCAGGATTCTGGAGATACGAAGGCATGAGGCGTGTTGGCAAGCTACTCTTGGTTTACCTGGCCTGCTGCATCACATTAGGTGGTGTCGTTATAATGCTGACAAGTATCACGCGTGTCTCAGCTGCGGCGGGTGAAATGCCCGACATGAACTTTTCCCAGTCTCAGCTACCATCCGATTTATCCTCCATCGGACCAGTCGTCAGCAATGAGATTTGCCTCGGGTGCCATGGAAAGCCCGGACTTTCCATGAAACTATTCAATGGGGATATTCTGGACTTATTTGTTGATCCAGATAATTATGCCGCCTCGGTGCATGGCAAGAATGGATATGCTTGTGTCCAATGTCACACTAATCTGGGTACCTATCCGCATCCACCTTTCCCTGCTACTGACTCGCGGGATGTGACCCTACAGCTTACTAAGGTCTGTGACCGTTGCCATTCCGGAGAATACAATCTCACCATGGATAGTGTTCATGCCGCAGCCCAGGCGGCAGGCACGCGTGAAGCCGCAGTGTGCACCGACTGCCATGGGTCTCACAATGTTCGCCAATGGACTGACTCCAAGACGCACGTCATTCTTCAGGATGTACGCCTGGATATCCCCGTTACCTGTTCCCGCTGTCACTTCGCCATTTACCAAAAGTATCGCAATAGCGTACATGGAGCAGCCTTGACCGAGGAATCAAACACGGATGTCCCAACCTGCATTGACTGTCATGGTGTCCACAATATCGGCAATCCCACCACGGCAGAATATCGTTTGAAATCACCCGAATTGTGCGCCAGCTGCCATACCAATCCTGCTATTATGGATAAATATGGGATTTCCACGAATGTCTTGAACACCTATGTGGCTGATTTCCATGGAACCACTGTGACATTGTTCGAGAAACAATCGCCCGATTCGCAGACCAACAAGCCTGTCTGTTATGACTGCCATGGTGTTCATGATATCTCGCGCGTCGATGATCCCAATACCGGCATTGAGATGCAACAAAACCTGTTGGTGCGCTGCAAAGTATGCCATCCTGATGCCACCAGCAACTTCCCCAGCGCCTGGATGTCGCATTACATCCCATCTCCCCAGCACTATGCTCTTGTGTATTATGTAAACCTTTTCTACAAATTCTTCATCCCATTAGTCCTGGGTGGTATGGTCGTCCTGGTCGGACTTGACATAGGGCATACTTTTTATGTGAAAACCAGGCGCGCCAGACATATCCCACCAGCCCCTGTTGTAGATATCCAATCCCCCGCAGGTGTTGAGCCTCACGATCCACCTCCCCAACTCGAGCAGGATTACGAACCTCAACATAACCCCGATGATGGAGATCAAGATGAGGAGGGCTTTCATGACTGAAAGCACCATGGGAAGCTCATCTCAAGTCTCACGATCCGGCGATCGGGTTACCTATGCACGCTTTGATATCTCTCAGCGGGTAGAACACTTCCTATTCTTATTATCTTTCACTATCCTTGGCTTGACAGGCCTGATCCAAAAATTTTCTGCCTACCAGCTGAGTGATTCGCTGATCTTGGCATTAGGTGGCATTGAGCGAGTGCGGATCATCCACCATTACAGTGCCATCGTCATGATGATCGTGAGTGGTTACCACGTGCTAGTGCTCGCCTATAAAGTCTTCGTCCTGCGAGCCCGTTGGACCATGCTGCCAGTCATCGAAGATTTTCAGCATCTCTTCCACGACATTGGATATTTCCTCGGCTTACGGAAATATCGAGGCTATTACGGGCGTTATAACTATGCTGAAAAAGTTGAATACCTAGCGGTCGTTTGGGGTACGATCATCATGGGACTGACTGGATTTATGATGTGGAATCCACTTTCCACCACCCAATTATTGCCTGGTGACTTCATCCCCGCTGCCAAGGCCGCCCATGGGGCTGAGGCTATCCTAGCCGTCCTAGCAATCATCGTTTGGCATTTCTATCATGTCCACATCAAACATTTCAACAAGAGTATGTTCAACGGTAAGCTGTCGCATACCGAGATGATGCATGAGCATCCCGCAGAGCTCGCCCAGATTGAATCGGGCCAAGTCAATCGGCGTCCACCGTTGAAGGTTCTCAGGCGCCGACAACAGGTATTTTTCCCGGTCGCCTTGATATTCACCTTGGCGTTTGGCTTCGGAGTATATAAATTTGCTAATTTCGAAGTGACCGCCATCACCACCGTCCCTCAAGGTGAAACTGCTCGGGTCTTCGTGCCCGTCACCCCCACCCCTCGACCTTCTCCAACACCGCCACCTACCCTTGCACCAGGGGTTGAAGTGGGTGCAATGACCTGGGATGGCTATTTCGCAGGCTTGTTCAGAAATCGATGCAGCACTTGCCATGGAGTGACCAAAGTTGGCGGTTTAAGCCTTTCCACTTATCAAGATGCACTTACTGGTGGTAATACAGGTCCTGCCATCGTCCCAGGTGACCCAGATAGCAGTATCCTGGTCCAGAAGCAGTCCGCAGGAAATCACCCTGGCCAGCTAACCATCGACGAATTGGATCAGGTGATTGCCTGGATCAAGGCTGGTGCCCCAGAGAAATGACGGAGTTCAAGATATGAGAAATTTCTTCAAACGTATAGGCAAAACACTGCATGATTTCTTCTTCCCACCCGCAGATACCAAGATGTGGCTACGGGTGTTGCCTTACGCAATCCTGGGCGTCCTGACACTCGTTGTGCTGGTCGGGGCAGCTTATGGGTGGCAGTACACCAACAGCCCGCAGTTTTGTGGCACCACCTGCCATACCATGCCACCTGAATACACCGCATATCTCGCCTCACCCCATGCCCGGGTCGATTGCGTGGAATGCCATATCGGTCGTGGTTTTATCGCCACTCAGATCTCGCGCAAAGCAGGTGACATGCGCCACATCTTTGCTACCGTGTTCCACAACTATACCTATCCGATCTATGCGACGAACATGCGCCCGGCGCGTGATACCTGCGAAAAATGCCATAATCCCGATAAATTTTCCGATGACGCCCTGCGAGAAGATAAACTTTTTGAAAACGATCTCGATAATACCGCCTATAGTATTTTCATCAGTTTAAAAACAGGTGGAGGCACAACCCGCCAGGGTCTCGGGAAGGGCATCCATTGGCATGTTGAAAATCGGGTATTGTACTACGCTACTGATGAATTGCAACAAAACATCCCGTACATCAGGGTTTATAACGACGACGGCACGTATACCGAGTACATTGATATAGCTTCAAGTTTTAGTCCCGCAGGTCTCAAAGAATCCGACCTGAAAGAGATGGACTGTGTAACCTGTCATAACCGGGTCACCCACCTCGTCCCCATGCCTGACGACCAGATGGATGCGGCATTATCACGAGGTTTTATCGATAAAACCATCCCATCAATCCGTGAAAAGGGCATAGAAGTACTCAGCAAAAGCTACACCTCCCAGCAGGAGGGAATTAATGGGATTGCCGGTCTGGATAATTATTACCAGGCATATTATCCCGATTTTTATGCTGCCAATTCCAAAAGTATCCAGGCCGCGATCGCCTACATCCAGAATATTTACATCACTTCCGTCAACCTGGACCAATTGTCAGATTGGTACACTCACCCCAACAATATCGGCCACATGGATTTTGCTGGTTGCTTTCGCTGCCACGATGGCAAACACATGGATGCCCAGCAACAGGCTATTCGCCTGGAATGCAATCTATGTCACACCATCCCGATCGTAGCCGGACCATCCAAGTTCGTTGCTGATATCGAAATCTCTCGTGGACCCGAGCCCCAAACGCACCTGAATCCCAATTGGATCGCCATGCACAATCAGGTGTTCAACCCGACCTGTAGCGACTGCCACACCACCACCAATCCTGGTGGGGCCGATAACTCATCGTTCTGTTCCAATAGCGCCTGCCATGGCATTGCCTGGAAGTATGCCGGTTTTGATGCCCCGGCTTTACGCCAAACCATCCTGTCCTCTTTACCTCCCACACCCATCCCATCACCTCTGAACCTGACCGGTCCCCTGACTTACGAATCAACCATCGGTCCACTGTTTCAATCCCGTTGTGGGTCATGCCACGGTGAGAATGGCATCCAGGGTTTGAACCTCACCACTTATCAGAGTGCTATGCAAGGAGGGGTGAATGGTCCCGTAATCATCCCCGGAGATGCCAAAGGGAGCTTGTTGGTTCAAAAGCAATCCGGCGCACAGCCTCATTTTAGCCAGCTAACCGCCGAGGAATTATCCATCGTGATCGATTGGATCAATGCAGGTGCCCCGGAAAAGTAAATCGTCACCTGTCAACAGCTAAAGGAGATGAAGTATGAGTGATACGAAAGTGCTCAGCAGGCGTAATTTCATGCAGGCCGCCATCTGGGGACTTGGAGGTTTAATCGGCCTCGGATTTGGCGTGCCGGCAGTCGCATATGTCGTCGGCCCTTCATTAAAAAATCAGCTTAGCCAAACCTGGATGCGTTTAGGACCTACCTCCAAGGTGGAGCTGGGTACTCCAACCCTGTTCAGCTTCACAATCCAGACTCAAACAGGTTGGATCGTCAATTCACAAGAAGTGTCTGTTTATGTGCTAAGCACGGATGGGCGCACCTACATTGCCATGTCGAATATTTGTACCCATTTGGGCTGCCATATTCGCTGGATCGCCGAACAGAACCACTTTTTCTGCCCCTGCCATAATGGTGTCTTCGACATCGCAGGCAATGTTGTCGCCGGACCACCTCCTCGCCCTCTTAACCGGTACGATGTCAAGGTCGAGGATGGACAATTGCTTGTTCTGGTTGGAGGCTAATATGGCGACCAAAATCAACCAATGGCTTGACGAGCGCACTTCCTGGCGCAAGGTCTGGGAGACGATCTTTCTGCGGAAAATACCCAAGGTAAATTGGTTTTATACCCTCGGGAGTGCTTCGCTTTTCGTTGCCCTGAACCAGGCTATTACCGGTATCCTGCTGACCATCTATTATGTCCCTACCCCCGACCACGCTTATGACAGTGTCCAATATATCACCACCCAGGTGCCCCTCGGGTGGCTGATCCGCGGGCTGCATCATTGGGGAGCCAGTGCGATGATCGTTCTGGTTGTGCTGCACATGCTCAGGGTGATCCTCTTCGGTGCGTATAAATTCCCGCGCGAAGTGACCTGGTTTACCGGCGTCATCTTGCTCCTGGTGGTGATTGGCTTTGGCTTCACGGGTTATTTATTACCCTGGGATCAGAAAGCCTACTGGGCAACCACAGTCGGCACCCGCATTGCTGGAACGCCACCATGGATTGGTAATTATCTGTTGCGTATTATCCGGGGTGGCACCGAGATCTCTGCTGTCACTCTGGTGCGGTTTTTTGGAACTCATGTGTGGGTTCTCCCTTCACTGCTGGCGATACTGATTGGGATTCATCTCTACCTGGTGATCCGCAATGGTATCAGCGCTGTACCCAAGAGAGGGGGAAACCAATGAACGAGACAGAGAGGCAGGCTTATCTGGAGAAATACCACCTCGAGAAGGAAAAAGGCGTCCCATTTTTCCCGGACATCATATTTAAAGATGCGGTCGTCTCCTTTATCGTTTTTCTCATCTTGATTGGCCTGGCATATTTTCTGGGTGCCCCGCTTGAAGCGCGCGCCAATCCGGCTGATACTTCCTATACTCCCCGACCAGAATGGTATTTCTTGTTCCTGTTTCAGTTATTAAAATACTTCCCAGGCAATCTGGAAGTTATCGGTGTGGTGGTGATCCCGGCACTGGCCATCCTCCTGCTGTTTTTATTGCCTTTACTCGATCGCAGTACGAAACGCCATTTTCTTGACCGGCCCATCGTCAGTGGGGTCACGCTGGCAGCGGTGATTGGAATTGTTACCTTAACCATTCTGTCCGTGCGTGAAGCCCCACCACCCTCTCAAGCTCAACAAGGCGACCCGGTGGCCATGCTTTACTCTCAAAATTGTGCCCCCTGTCACGGGGCATCGATCACCGTGCCCGCTGGCACCAATCTCCATAACCTGATTGCCCAGGGTTCGCACGCCGGGATGCCTGCCTGGAGCGGTGACCTGTCCTCCAACCAGATTGACGAGCTGGCTGGCTTTATCCTCTCCCCAGGCGGGAGTCAGCTCTTTCACACGAATTGTGGCTCCTGCCATAAGGTGGACGACCTGGTGGGTGGCAACCCATTCGACCTCAAAAATTCCATCGACGAGGGCCTTAATTTTGCACCTCATTCCGGTCTTTCAGCAGCCGAATGGTCGACTAGTTTATCAGCTGACGAAAAAACCACCTTGCTGAATTTCCTGGTCGCTCCTGATGGTCAACGCTTATTCACCATCTATTGCTCGCCCTGCCATGGGCAATCTGTAGTCTATTCAGGGAATGAAGCCCAATTAAGGCAAACGATCATTAAAGGTGGACAACACCTTACCATGCCTGCCTGGCAAAATACACTTTCTTCAACTGATATTTATGCTCTGGCTAATTATGTCGTCAATCCTTCATCAGTGCCGGATGGACCGGCACTATTCAAGCAGTATTGCTCACGTTGTCACGGTGAGGTTATCCCACCTGCGACAAACGTCGATGAAGCTCGCCAGGTGATCACCACCGGAGGCGCTCATCAAACCATGCCTATTTGGGGTAATGTACTTACCCAAGCTCAAATCGATGCATTGGTGAAGTTCATTGTAACTTCTTCAGGCGGGACCTCTATAGAGCGAGGGCAAACCTTATTTGCACAAAACTGTGCTACCTGTCATGGAGATTTCGGGGAAGGTGGTCCGAATCCCGCAAATCCAAGCCAGATCATCTCCCCCATTAGCACTTCCGATTTCCTGAACACGCGCGACGATACCACCTTGTACCAGATTATCGCACAAGGACAGCCAAACCAGGGTATGTCGCCATTTGGCATTGCAAATGGTGGCAATTTGGATGATGACCAGATCAACTCGATTGTCGCTTATCTCCGCTCCTGGCAAGCCAATCCACCTGTCACCACTCCACCTCAATTTAATATACCTACCTTATCGCTTTCTGCAGCGGACGTTTATTCAAGCATCTGCGCTCAATGTCATGGAGCTAATGGCGAGGGGTCGGTTGGTCCGCCACTCAATGATTTATCAGATGATACTGATCAGGAGATTTCTGATGTGATCAATCACGGTATCTCGAATACCACCATGCTTTCCTTTGGATCGTTATTGTCTGATAGCCAGATCAAGGATTTGATAGCCATCATACGCCAATTCTCTCCCACACAACCTGGAACACAGCCTACGCCAGGTGGACAGCCAACACCTACCAACGTGACTTTCACTGCAGATGTCCTGCCCATATTCGAGCAGAGATGCGTGATGTGCCATGGCACATCTGGTGGGTGGGATGGCTCTGATTACCAGGAAGCAATGACCACCGGCGACCATGCACCAGTAGTGATCCCTGGCAATATAACGAGCAGTGTGCTGGCTCAAAAGCTTATAGGCACTGCCCCGTTCGGTGAAATAATGCCCCCTGGTGGGAAACTACCTGATGCGACTATCCAGATCATCCTGGATTGGATCGCAGCTGGAGCGCCTGAGAAATAGGATAAATGACTGAATTTTTTACGCGCAACATCATCATCGTATATTTCTTTTATGGCCTGTCCTTCTTCGCTATGGGGCTGGCGATCTTGCTCGAATTTGGACATTCTTCGAAGCTCGATTTTGCGCGTGCCCTCCGTCCATTGATTGGATTTGGATTGATCCATGGTGGCCATGAATGGTTCGAAATGTTCCTGATAATTCGTGACCGCATCTCCGGACCACTCACCGCACCCTGGATTCTTCCCGTCCGGCTAACCGCATTAGCTACCTCGTTCCTGTTCTTAATCGCATTTGGTGCCCGTCTCATCAGCGGGGTTGAGAAACGCAAGTTATACATTGGTATGTTATCAACCATCACTGCCATCTGGGTGATCGGTTTGCTCGGCGTTGTAGTCAATGAATCCTCCAGCCAAATTCGATCGATCGCTGCTGATGTGTACACCCGCTATGCTTTGGCAATCCCGGGCGCAGTACTAACCGTGTGGGGATTGGTTATACAACGCCGAAAATTCATCCAATTGGGTATGTCTAGTTTCGGCCAGGATGTCTTGCTGGCTGCCATCGCCTTCGGGTTGTATGGTGGCATCGGGCAATTATTCGCCAGCCCCAGCGTAATCTTTCCATCGCCATATATTAACTCCGATGTATTTCTGCGCTGGTTTGGTTTTCCCGTCCAAGTTTTTCGCGCCTTTGTAGCCACCATGGCTGCGGTCTTCATCATGCGCTCCCTGCGAGCTTTTGAAGTCGAGAGTAACCGGCGGATTGAAGAGTTGCGTGATGCTCAGCTGGCAGAGCAACAACGGCTGGATGCCCTTAAAGCAGAGCTACTCCATCGGACGGTCATCGCTCAGGAATCAGAACGCCAGAGGATCGCCCGAGAATTACATGATGAAACGGGTCAGACTTTAACGGCCCTGGGGATGGGATTGCGCGGTATGTCTGAGACCATCATGGCGAACCGTGACCGAGCTATCCAACAGGCTGGTCAGCTTGAGAAGCTGGCTATGACCGGCGTCGAGGAGCTGCAACGATTGGTTTCTGGCCTGCACCCCCCTCAGCTTGATGACTTGGGCTTGCTAGCTGCTCTACGCTGGTATGCAAATGACATCAGCAATCGCTTCGGGATCAATATTAATATCGTCAATCATGGCGTCAAGCCAAAGGTATCATCGGATGTGAGGGCGGTTGTGTTCCGCATCGCCCAGGAAGCAATGACTAATGTCGTCCGCCATGCCAAAGCCAGCCAGATGGATATTCAGCTTGACTACACGGAAGATAATATATATCTCCGGGTTGAAGATAATGGTCAGGGGTTTGACACCGACAAGGTATTGAAAAAAATGCCTGGAAAACCTACCGCCTGGGGGCTTTTAGGAATGGTCGAGCGTGCATCTCTTGTTGGAGGGACTTGCAATATATTTTCAAATCCAGGGAAAGGTACCCTGATAGAAGTAAACGTGCCAATTTCGGGAGAGGCAAAAAATGACTGATATTAATCTTTTACTCGTTGATGATCACCAGGTAGTACGGACGGGTCTGCGCATGCTGTTGGAAGGTCAGCCGGATATGAAAATTACAGGAGAGGCTGACAGTGGCCTCCAGGCACTCGAGAAAGCCAGGCAGCTCTCACCAGATGTCATTGTGATGGATATTACATTACCAGATATCTCAGGCATCGAAGCCACCCGTAGGATCAAAGAGGAATTCCCTGATATAGCGGTGGTTGCGTTGACCATCCATGAGGATGAGCAGTATTTCTTCGAGATGCTCCAGGCTGGAGCTTCAGGATATGTCCCTAAACGTGCCGCACCTGAAGACCTGATCACGTCTATTCGCGCAGCATTCGCTGGCGAGATTTATATTTACCCCTCCCTGGCTAAAGCCCTGGTGGCTGACTTTCTGGGTCGGTCCTCTCAAGACTCAGAAAAAGCCTCTCTTGATGGCCTAACCACACGCGAACAAGAAGTGTTAGGCTTGTTGGCTGAAGGCTTGAGTAATGATGAAATTGGTGAATCATTGCAGATCAGCAAACATACTGTCGCCCGTCACCGCGAAAACCTCATGCGCAAGCTAGAGCTTCATTCGCGCAGTGAATTGGTAAAATACGCCATACGCAAGGGATTAATCGCACCCTGAGAATAGTGATAATTCCCTACAAATAAATCCCATGCCAGACCTATTGACGATTGCGAGTAAATTTCTTATTATATGAGTGTAACATATAGGTAATTGTTTTATCATACGGAGGCTCATATGCGTAAGGTTCAATTTACCGCTAGTTTCTGGACATTACTACTCGCCATACCATTTACCATTTTGGCACTCATTGGCACAGCGTATGTTTCCGATCACCTCATCCAAATCGCTAATGGTATATCCAGACTTAGTCGCGAAATATCAGTTGGAGGACGTGGTCTGGTTCTGGAATTTTCTGCTCGCTGGCCCGAGATCGCTGGAATGGTCATCGGCATGATTGTGATCCTGACCATCTACCTTTTTGCACAAAATGCGAATAAGGCTGAGGATCCGAAGAAATCCAATTAGATTAGACTAAAAGTCTCGAAATAATGACCTTGCGTCAGAGGTAAATCGGCGCAAGGTTTTTATTTAGCGCTAGGGGGAAGATAAATCACAAGTCGACAACTCGTTCTTTGTAACAATTCATACAATCTACTCATCTTGCCCTAATTTTGTGGTAGAATTGTATAGTGTATTCAACCTATGATTAGTAGTGTATTCAACTATTAGATTAATGGTGTATATATCCGTGTCAGCAACAATCGCCTTATGAACATTCAACCAAAAGGAGGAGCACTATACGAAAATTATAATCCACCGGAATCCTCGCTGTTGAATTATCAATCTCTCATGAGGAGAAATCTATGACTTACAAGAAATATCTATTTGTCGGTCTGTTGTTAATTGGCGTGGCTCTCGCTGTGGCGGCTTGTAACACACCTCCGACGTCTACAGCATCAATACCCACTTCCCAGGCGTGTCCAACCTGCCCAACCGCGCAAGCCTGCGAAGCAGCTCCGGCTTGCCCTACCCCTTCAACCCCTGCAGTGGCCGATGTGCCCTTTTTGCAGGCTTGGGCAAACTCAGGTCATGCTGATGCAACTGCCGAGGCATTCCGACATTGGGATGAGGATTCTCCCAAGGAAGTCCCTACGAATTGCGCCAAATGCCACACCCCCACGGGTTATATGGATTTCCTGGGTGCTGATGGTTCAGCAGCTGGTGTTGTAGATGCTGCCCAGCCTGTCAGTAATGGCATTACCTGCATCGCCTGTCACAATGCTAATGCGGTGGCTTTATCAGAAGTGACTTTCCCTTCCGGTGCAGTAGTGAATGATCTTGGCCCAGAAGCGCGTTGTATGGTTTGCCACCAGGGTCGGGCTTCAGGTGCAACGGTTAACCAATCGATTGCCACCCTGGCGCTGACTAATACCCTGGATACCGTCAGCACTGATCTGAAATTTTCCAATATTCACTACTTTGCTGCGGCCGCAAGTCAATATGGCAGTGTAACCGGGGGGGGTTACGAATATGCTGACAACACTTACGATGGCAAATTCCTGCATGCTGGTGGTCTCAACACCTGCCTCAGCTGCCATGACCAGCATACGCTGGAGGTCAAAATTGATGTCTGCCAGGAATGCCATACCAACGTCACCTCTGAAGAAGACCTGGCTAATATCCGCATGAACGGCTCCTTAGAAGATTACAATGGCAACGGAAATATCACTGAAGGCATCTCAGCCGAAATCTCTGGTCTCCAGGCTATGCTCCTCCAAGCTATCCAGGCTTATGGGAAGGAGGTAGTTGGAACGCCAATCGGATATGAGCCGGGAAGCAACCCCTACTTCTTTAACGATACCAACGATAATGGCACCATCGAAGCCGAGGAAGCCAATCGGGACAATGCCTATGCCTCCTGGACCGGCCGTCTGGTAAAAGCCGCTTACAACTACCAGCTATCGGTCAAGGATCCCGGTGCCTTCGCGCACAATGCCAAGTATGTCATCGAGCTGCTCTATGACTCCATTGCTGACCTGAACACCAAACTCGGCTCTCCGGTTGACCTCAGCAATGCTCACCGCATCGATGCAGGACATTTCGCCGCCACGGAGATGGCTTTCCGCGATTGGGATGCTGATGGGGCTGTACCCGCGACTTGCTCCAAGTGTCACTCTGCCACTGGATTGCCGCTCTTTATTAGCGAAGCGACTGCTGCCAGTGATGGTGTGTCGGGTGTGACCATCGCCCAACCAGTGTCTCAAGGCTTCCTTTGCACCACCTGTCATGACGCCTCCAACTTCCCGGAGACCTACGCTGTAACTGAGGTGAAGTTCCCCAGCGGAGCGGTCCTCGCCTTTACCCAAGGTGATACTTCAGCAAACCTGTGTATCGAATGCCATCAAGGCCGTGAATCCACGGTCAGTGTGAACAAGGCGATCGGTGACAAACCGGATGACACAGTCGATGCTGCCCTACGCTTCAGAAATCCGCACTACTTTGGTGCTGGGGCTACCTTGTTTGGCACAGAAGCCAAGGGTGCCTATGAATATACCGGCAAGACCTATCTTGGTCATCACGGTCATGTGGAAGCTGGTTTAACTTGTGTATCCTGCCACAATGCCCACGCATTAACGATTAACACCCAGCTGTGTACCGTCTGCCATGGTGCCAAGGCGTCACCCGATACAATCCGCATGGGAACCACCGATTACGACGGTGATGCGAACACTACGGAGGGTATGTTTGACGAAGTAAATACGATGGAAGAAATCCTCTACGGCGCGATCCAGAAGTATGCTGCCGATAGATCTGGCTCACCCATTGTATACTCTGCGGGTAGCTACCCATATTTCTTCATCGATACGAATGGCAATGGTAGTCCCGATGAGAGCGAGTTGACTAGTACCAATAGCTATAAATCCTGGACACCTCGTTTGCTCCGGGCAGCCTACAATTACCAATGGGTACAGAAGGATCCAGGAGCATTTACCCACAACGGCAAATATATCCTGCAGGTGTTGTACGATAGCATCTCCGACGTTGGTGGTGATGTCGCTAATCTAACCCGCCCATAAATCAGTTTTCAAACAATCAGACCAGACCGGATGCTGATTGCATCCGGTCTTTTTTTATTCACAGAGGCTTGTGTTAGAATCTGTTGGATTTATCATTAGCCAAAATCTGAAGCAAGTTCTATTCAATTATATCGATCAATGATTGCGAGCGAATTTTCAGTTTACAATCAGTTCAACAGTTTATTGAGTCGATGGTGGCTCATTGCCCTTGCCACGCTGTTGGGAGGGATTTTAGGATTTATCTTCTACCAGCTACGCCCACCGGTCTACGAAGCAACAGCAACCTACCTGGTTACCATCGATCTCAACCGTTTTCCCCTCCAAACCACTCAGGAAGACCTGATGCAATACAACGAAGACCTGGCACTGAACACTACGAAGGGTGTCCTGCTCTCAAATGATGTGCTTGATCAGGTCATCAATCAGGTGAATAACAACGGCATCACCATCTCCAAATACGATCTATTGCATCATTACACCATCGAACGCAAGCAAGAGACTTGGGAGCTCCGTTATCGCAGCGAGATCCCGCAGGACGCCCGGATGATCGTCAATATCTGGGCAGAGTCGGGTTATCAAGCCATGATATCATGGCAAGAAACTGGAAAAGTGCCCTCATACGTGATCTTCAATAGCCCTACAGAAGCATTAACTCCCCAGGAACCGGTTTATTACGACCGGAACAGGGTCATGCTTGCCGGAGTTTTGATCGGGTTCATTACAGGCATCCTGGTGTCAACCCTGATTAACCGTCCTTCGAACCTTGTCCATCCAGACCAGTAATTTCATCAGGTTTCGACAGATGATGCATAAAAGGTTATATTGCCGATGAAATCAGCCGGGCAATCACGGGTGATCTTGGAAGTGGTATGCGAAGTACTTTGGGCAATGGCTTTGATCTGCCTTCCAATCACATCTTTTCCCTTGTTTTCTTCTTTGACCGGTGCTCTGGTCGCTCCGCTTTCCATAGTTCCAATTTTCATCCTTTTCCTACTTTGGGGCTTGCCTTTGATCTTACACAAGGGCAAGCTGCCTCGTGAAACGATCCCACTCGCTGTCTTCACCCTGGTCGTCATCCTGTCTTGCGCATTTGCCTTCTTTCTCTACATTCCAGGATTCAAGGGTAAATCTATACCTGGGCAAGAGATCAGGGCCTTGTTTACCCTCGCCCTCGGACTTACTTTTTTTCTCACCACGACTACATGGGTTAATGATCTGGAACGGCTTAAAAATAGCTGGAAGTATCTCACGATTGGGGGCATAATTTCCCTCGTCTGGACGGGTTTCCAGGCATTTTATATACTCCGGCATGCCGAGGCTTTCCCCACCTGGTTATCCCAGGTCCAGTCATGGCTGTCCGTCCGCTCGCCTTCCTTCTCCTCTCAGTACAGCCGGGTTAATGGGCTCACTTACGAGGCATCCTGGTTTGCACATCAGATGGTTATGATTTACCTGCCTCTTTGGATGGCTGCCTCTTTTCACAAAACCTCAGCTTTTAAATTGCGCATATTCCGCCTATCTACCGAAAATTTCTTGCTAATTTTCGGCCTAGGGGAATTTTTCCTCAGCTCACCTCGCATAGGTTTGGTTTCTTTATTTTTGATGGCTATATACTTTTTCGTCAGGATAAATTTAGCTTTTTATCGAAGGATCGTGAAAAACCTCTCGAAAAAATTGTCTTCCATCAAGGGCAGAGCATTGCTTACCAGTCGGACATCGATTGGTGTGTTCACCAGTTTTTTTATCGTTTTGGCATATATCCTGCTTTTCAGCGGTGTCTTTCTCTTGGCCAGCCAGCGTGATTGGAGGTTGTCTCTCCTGATCAGTGACCCGCCCTCGATGAAGGAGATCATCGGCGTGCTCACACTCGACCAGAATACCCTCCTTGATGTAAGCCACCGTTTTATCTTTATGGAAAGGGTGGTATATTGGTTCAACGGCTGGAACGTCTTCAACCAATACCCCTGGTTGGGGGTCGGCTTGGGGAACACTGGCTTTTTCTTCCCAGATATGGCTCCTGCAGCCGGTTGGGCTACGTTCGAGATCCGTAATGCACTTTATTACTTCACGCAGTTACCCAACGTGAAAAGCTTTTGGTTCCGTTTGTTCGCTGAGACTGGCCTGGCAGGCACCTCAATTTTTATCACCTGGTTCTACATCCTCTTTCAATCGTCAAGATTTTCGCAATTGCATCGCCATGCCACCATCAAGACCTTCGCCTTGGCTGGTCAGCTTGCCCTCCTGGCGTTTATTGGTGAAGGGTTCAGCATCGATTCATTTGCCATGCCTTACTTCTGGATTATCGCAGGTTTGATTGCTGCAATCGCTATGCTCGTCCGGCGAGAGTTTTCCAACAATCAAATTTCAGGTCTTTCGCGGTTTTAAAGGCTAGTATCATCGCTGTAGTGTTTCAGCCCAACCATGACCATCTACGCGCACCACCCGACCATATTTAGCAAGGGGAAATATACCAATAAGGCTTTGAATCTATGATCAGGCTCGCGATCACCGGAGCAGGTTACATTTCTAAAATCCATGCCCAGGCGGCGCAAAACACTCCTGGGATCGATTTGGTGGCTGTGGTGGAGCGGTTCGGCAAAACAGCCCGACCTTTTGCTAATAAGTTTGGGCTGAAGAATCATTATTCAACCATCGAAGACCTGGTAAGCGCTGGTGGCATCGATACCCTCGTCATCTGCACCCCTAATTACTTGCATGCTCCCCAGGCAATCTCCGCCCTGCAAGCTGGGATCCACGTCATGGTGGAAAAACCCATGGCGATGAATGCCCAGGAAGCATATAAAATGATAGAAGCCAGCCAAAAATCTGGTGCTCTTCTAATGGTCGCCCATTGCTGGCGCTTCGACCTTGAAGTGCTGTGGTTGCGCCAGCAAGTAGCTTCCGGCCGTTTAGGAAAGGTTATCCGTACCAAAAGCTATGGAGTGCATAAATCGTGGGGGCCCTCTGGTTGGTTCACGGAGCGACAGTTTGCTGGTGGAGGAGCCATGCTGGATGTGGGTATCCATGCCCTCGATACCACCCGTTTCCTGCTTGGTGACCCCCAGCCAGATTCAGTATATGCTCGCCTGGGCACGTATTACACCAATCATGACGTTGATGATACAGGATTAATGATCGTCAATTGGCAGGGTGGAGCAGTATCCTACATCGAATCTGGATGGTGGCAGCCACACACTGATGGTCCTGAAGCAGCCACCCAGCTTTACGGGGTCAAAGGGTTTGGTCAGCTCTTTCCGACCTTTGTCCAGGAAGGAACCCGCACAGATGATCCTGGTTTTTCTTTCCCTCGCAAGGAACACATGCCACAGGGTCTTTTCGATGCTCAGATGGCTTATTTTATCCAGTGCGTCCAGCAACAACTCAACCCGAATCCGGGCGGTATGGAGGGGTGGATCAATATGAAAGTGATCGATGCAGCTTATGAAAGTTCTCGGACAGACAAAGCTGTTAGGGTGGAGTGAAATATGGCTACCTATTACTTAGGGGTCGATATCGGTGGCACGAAGTCTCACGCCTTGATTTCCGATGAAGCAGGGAATGCTTTGGGTTTCGGATCTTTTGGTCCAGGCAATCACGAAGAAGTTGGCTATGAAGGGTTGCGCCTTGCCTTGCTGAACGTAACCGAAAAAGCTCTGATCATGGCTGGTTTGACCACGGGTCAGGTCAGTGCTGCTGGTTTCGGTGTCGCAGGCTATGATTGGCCCTCCGAGCGCCAGCCCACCCTGGAGGCAATTAAATCGATCGGGTTGTCTGCGCCGGTGGAAGCGGTCAATGATACCATCATTGGTCTATTGGCCGGTGCAACCCAGGGATGGGGCGTCGCCGTGGTAGCCGGTACGGGCACCAATTGTTGGGGTTGGGATCAGAATCACCACATTGGCCGGGTCACCGGCGTGGGATATGGCGAGCATGGCGGTGCTGACAGCCTGGTCAATCGTGCCTTGGCTGCCGTTGCTCATGAATGGACGAAACGCGGGCCCACCACCCAGCTCACGGCTGAATTCCTGCGCATCAGTGGGGCAAAGGATATTCCCTCCCTGATTGAAGGGCTTGAGATGGGCGAGTTTTCCATTGGCTCTGATTTAGCCCCCGTGATTTATCAGGTCGCCACCCTGGATGATCCGGTAGCCCTCTCGATCATCCAATGGGCTGGGAGCGAGCTTGGTTATACTGCAGTTGCAGTCATCCGGCAGCTTGGTATTCAACCGCTTGATTTTGAGGTTGTACTGGTAGGCAGCATTTATGAGATGGGTGAAATGCTTATTGCACCTATGCGCCAGGTGATTGCCTCCGAGGCACCAAGTGCACGCCTGGTTCGCCTCTCAGCGCCACCCGTCGTGGGTGGTGTCCTGCTGGCCATGCAGCAGATTGCGATAGACCCCACGCATGTTCGCGAGATCTTGATCCAATCAACTTGCCAATTAATTAAATCGATCCCCAACCCACTCTGATCGTCTTGTAACAACAAAAAAAGTCCTCATCGGCTAGAAGCAGGA
>Ga0153916_10000625_pt1 | contig 24252 bp, 20 predicted proteins | sample Opewatmetagenome_FD_109642 | JGI IMG/M metagenome (GOLD analysis project Ga0153916, IMG submission 109642) | Freshwater wetland microbial communities from Ohio, USA - Open water 3 Core 3 Depth 4 metaG | ecosystem: Environmental > Aquatic > Freshwater > Wetlands | place: USA: Ohio, Lake Erie...
CAGCTCGCGCATCGCCGACAAATCGGCCAGTCGTTCGGGCACGACCGCGCGAGGGGGCGTCTGAACCGGGCTCACTCGCCGACGCCTGCCGGCCTGCGGGCCCGAGTCATCAGGCGAGGTGGCCGCAGCCTCCTGTTGTGAAGAAGTTCCTTCAGCCCCCGTCGCCGCAGAGGACTTGTTTTCCCCCTCCGAGGGCGGCGGTTTCGGGCCCAGACTGCTGGCGGCCGACCGGACCCGGGCCAGCAACTTCGACATGTAGTCGTCGATCGACTCTTCGTCGTCGGCGTGCGGTCGCGGGGAAGCCGTCTCGCCCGGCTCCGGACAGCCCGCGCGGAGCGAGGACGCCTCGCGCTGCTCGACTTCGCCGCCCAAGTGCGTCGCCACGCCCAGGCGGCGCAACAGCTCGACCGTCGCCAACGGCATGCCGGCCGACGAACGTTTGGCCGCATCTTCTCCCTTCCCGCTGCCGTCGGGCTCGGGCTCTTCCGACCCATCGTCCCGGCTGCCGTCCGCCGCATCCGGTCGTTCCCGCCTCTTCTCGCGAGTCATCTGGGTTGCGAGTTGTCCACCCCGGTCGTCGGCCTCTTGGGCGGGATGCTCGAGGCCCCCGGACCGGGTGTCCGGCTCCCAGGCAGCCGCGCCGAAGCTCGCCCCGGCCATGTCGCCGGCGGGTTGCTCCACAGGCGCGGGGCATTCGAGGATCTCCAGCCCGACTGGGCCGATCGTGAGAACGTCGCCAGGAGTCAGCCGCTCGTCGACGAACCCCCGCCCGTTGAGCCGCACGTCGGAACACCAGCGGCGGACGACCGTGGCCGACTTCCCCCGCAGGATCAGGCAATGGACGGGTCGGACCCCCCGCGCGACAATCCGGAGGGTACAGGTTGGACTGGAGCCGACCGTGCACTTGGACGAACGAAGGCCGACGGTCTGGCCGTCACGATTTGTACCCCGGATTCGGAGCACCAAATCGCCGGCTGCGGCATCTATATTAGCGGATGGTTTGGACAGTTGGGTCATCAAAAGGACCTGGTGGCGTGAGGTTACGGCAGGGCCCTGTCCAGTTCCGCAGGAACCGGCGGTTCCCGGGAACCTGAGGGCGTAAAGTCTTCATGGGAGTTTAGGTTACGCAGCGCGGTTCGTCTCGAGAACACCCCCGCAAATCGGGTGGTGCCCCTTGCCGCGGGAAAAATCCGTTGGATATATTTGCCGGTTTTGTCGATTATCCGTTAGCGACCCACAGGGGGTCTGCGGGGCAGGCGTTTGGGCGTCAAGGAGACGGGAGTTTCGCACGCGAAAGTGTCCGGCAGAGTTCCCTTGCGATACCCCTTCGATATGGGGGATTGTCGGGTGGGAATGGGCGACGGAACGTTTTTGGAAACCGTCAGTTGCGAAAACTCGCGGTCTGCAGCCAGCCCCGCGAAAAATGTTGGCAATTTTTAACTTCCTGCGGGTCTGCCGCGTACTATAGTTTGGTTGCTACCTGTTTGGACCGTTGCTGGAACGACTGGAGCAACTCGGTTGGACTAGAGGCAACAGAACACAGAGAAGAGGGGGTTCGACTGCGCTCGCCTGAGGGGGGCAAGTCCTCAGCCAAGCCAGGATCGGACACCGAGGTGGGGTCCCATGACGCGGAAAGAAGCGATCCTGAACATGCACCAGGTCCTCATCAAGAGGCGCGACGCGCTGCGCAAGGCCCTGGCCGGAGACCTGAGCTTGTTGAAGGAGCTCAGGGCGCAGGCGTCGGGGGACGTGGTCGACGCTGCGCTCGATTCGGTCCAGGACGAGATCAGCTCCCAACTGGCGGAGGTGGAGAGCCGCGAGCTGGCACGGATTGAGATTGCCTTGGAACGGATGCGCGAGGGGCAGTACGGCATTTGCGAGGCCTGCGGGACCAACATCCCCCTGGCCCGTCTCAACGCCTTGCCGTATGCCACCCTCTGCATCAAGTGTCAGCGAGAGACCGAGCGGGAGGGCGGCGGTTCGCGGGGCGACGTGGACTGGAGCCGGCTGCTCGACGCCAGCTCATCCGACGCCGACCTGTCGATCAACGACATCGAGCTGGACGTCTCTTAGCGCCTGGCTCGCGAGGAGTTGACCATGCCCCGTTGTTCCCCACGGCAAGGCCGCTGCGGGTTGTGCCCGGCGATCGCGGTCGGGCTGGTCCTGGGTGCGGGCCTTGCGGCGTGGCAGCCGCCGACCGCGTGGGCCCAAAAGGCGATCGAGGCGGCCACCCAGCGGCCCGACGTCGCCCCGCCGGAGAAGCGGGCGGAGATCTACCGCCAGTTGCAAAGCCAGGCGGAGTTCTTCGAGAAGCAGTCGGCGCTGGTGAAGACCGCGGCCAAGCTGGTCGGTCCCACGGTGGTCCACGTCGAGGCCGACGTCACCCGGCGGCCTGCGCTCCAGGTTGGGCCGGGCCGGCCCGCCCCCGGCCGCCAGGTGGAGGAGAACGGCTCGGGCGTGGTCATCGAGCGGGCGGGAAAACACTACGTCCTCACCAGCCGGCACGTGGTCAGCGGCGCCGCCCTTGCGGCGATCAAGATCAACCTGGCCGACGGACGGCGGATCTATCCCCAGAAGGTCTGGGACGATCCTGAGACCGACGTGGCCGTCCTGGCGGTGTCGGCCCCCGACCTCGTGGCCGCCCAGCTCGGCAACAGCGATGCCGCCGAGACCGGCGATTTCGTGCTGGCCATCGGGAACCCCTTCGGCCTGGTTCACTCGGTCACCTTCGGCATCATCAGCGCCAAGGGGCGCCGCAACCTGGAGCTGGGGGACGCCGGCATCCGCTTGCAGGATTTCCTTCAGACCGACGCCGCGATCAATCCCGGCAACAGCGGCGGCCCGCTGATCAATCTCCGCGGCCAGGTCATCGGCATCAACACCTGCATCGCCAGCAATTCCGGCGGTAACGAGGGGATCGGGTTCGCCATCCCGATCAACTTGTTCATGTTCGTTGCCCAGCAGTTGATCGAATCGGGAAAGGTGTCCCGGGCGTTCCTGGGCGTGACGCTGGACCGGAATTTCGGCCCGGCGGTCGCAGCCGAAGTCGGCTTGCCCCGCGCCACCGGCGCCAGGGTCGTCCGCGTTTTCGAGAATTCTCCCGCCGCTGCGGCAGGACTCCGCGAAGGGGACGTGATCCTCCGGTTCGAGGACGCTTCGGTCGAAAACGACGGCCACCTGGTGAATCTGGTCGGCATGACCAAGATCGGAAAGCGCGTCGCCCTGCTGATCTTCCGGGACCGGGAGACCCTCACCCTTCAGGCCACGGTCGACGACGCCAGCAAGTTTCAGTAGCGGCGCCTGGCACGACCGCGGCATCACGAAGCCGTGGCCTTCCCTGCCTGGGCGAGCTTCTCAACGATCTTCTCAACGACCTTGGGCACGTCCATGTCGACGGCCACCTCCATGTTGCAGCGCCAGGCCGGTACCCGTCGCCGGTCGAAGACCGTTGCCCCGACGGTGAGCTCCCCTTTGGTCTCCACGTCGCCGGCCATCTCCTGCATCACGAACAGCTCGGGGTCGGTCACGGCCAACAGCGCGACCGAATCGTGGACGTGGATCCCCTCCAGGCCCGATTCCTGGCGGTAGGCGCGGAAGGCCGGGGGGACGATCTTGCGGAGCAGTCCCCCGACCCGCGTCAAATCGGGGGGCAACTGATTGAGGAAATCGAACGACAGCACCACGCGGTTGGTCACGTCCAAGGGGATGAGGGTCTTCGTGCACCGCGAGCGGAACACGGCCCGGGCGGACTCGGGGTCGCAATAGACGTTGAATTCGGCCGCGGGGCGGATATTGCCCGGCCCGCTCACCGTCCCCCCCATCATCACCACCCGCCCTACCATGCCCGGCAACTCGGGGTCCCGCTTGAATGCCCGCGCGACGTTCGTCAACGGGCCCAAGGCGACAATGGTCACCGCCTCCGGCGCCGAGCGGACCTCGTCGCAGAGGATCTTTTCCGAAGGGTGCGGTGCCCGGAGTTCCGCCACCTGAAGCCCTGCGTCCCCCAGGCCATCGACCCCGAAAAGATGCCTGCTGTCAATCGGCAGGCCATTGTCGGGGTGAGAGGCTGCGCCCATTCGGGGGAGCCGGGGCGGGTCGAGCTGCTCGATGATCGCCTGGACGTTCCGGGTGGCCATTTGCGGGGGGACGTTGCCCCCCACCGCCGTCACGGCTACCACCTCCAACTGAGGATCAAAGATCGCCATGCACATCGCCATGGCGTCGTCGATCCCGGGGTCCACGTCCAGGATCACCTTCTTTTGCATCAGGTCCCTCGTGCCCACCCGAACCAGGAAATCCGCCGGGAATTACTACGATTGTAGGGCGGGCCAACCCACCCCACAATAGGACAATAGGAAAAGGACCCCTGAGGGCGAAACGCGGACCGGCCCCCCAAAGTGGCGGAGGATCGCTGATCCATCGCAACGCAGTCCGAGTCAGGTCGCAGGGCGAGGGGCAAGCCGTTGCAGCTCACGGGTTGGGCTGCTATCGTCCTGGGAGTTGGCTCGGGGGGGGTCATGCGGGAAGGAAGGACCACCCGTGATCGAAGCAACAATACGACTTGTCGAGGCCGGCAACGATCTGGGCATGGACGAGATGGCTGAGACGATGGAGGCCGTCATGGAGGGGAGATGCTCGGAGGACGAGATCGCCCGGCTCCTGGTGGCGCTCCACAGCAAGGGGGAGGCGGTTTCTGAAGTGGCGGGCGCTGCGGCCGCGTTGCGGAAGCACGTAACTCCCATCCGAAGCAGCCGGCACCCCTTGCTGGACACGTGCGGAACGGGCGGAGACGGCTCGCGAACCTTCAACATCAGCACCACCGCCGCCCTCGTGGTGGCTGCCGCCGGCGTGCCCGTCGCCAAGCACGGCAACCGCGGGATCACCAGCCGCAGCGGATCGGCAGACGTGTTGGCCGCACTCGGCGTGAACATCGAGGCCGACGTGGCGACCGTGGAAGCCTGCCTGGAGGAGTTGGGGATTTGTTTCTGCTTCGCGCCGCTGTTGCACAAGGCGATGAGCCACGTGGCCCCGGTCCGCAGGAAACTCGGCGTGCCGACGATTTTCAACATCCTCGGGCCTCTGGCGAATCCCGCCGGGGCGACGCTCCAACTCTTGGGGGTCGGCCGGGAGGGGCTCCGCCCGCTGTTGTCCAAGGCCCTGGCGATGCTGGGAACGGAGCGGGCCCTGGTCGTCCACGGCGAAGACGGCTTGGACGAGGTGACCCTGAGCGGAACGACGCGGGTCAGCGAGATCGCGGCCGGCCGGCTGCGGGAGTTCGCCTGGAGCCCCGCGGATTTCGGCCTGAGCGAGATCGGCCTGGAGAGCCTCCGGGTGGAGGGGCCCGCAGAGAGCGCGGCGGTGGTCCGCGGCGTGCTCCGCGGCCAGAGGGGTCCGGCCAGAGACGTCGTGATTGCCAACGCGGCCGCGGCACTCTGGACCGCCGGCCGGGGACCATCCGTGCTGGATTGTGCCCGGCTTGCCGCCGACACGATCGACGGCGGTCGAGCCGCCGAGTTGCTGGCAGGGCTGGCCCAGTCGAGCCGCCGGTAGTGTTCGGCAACGGCCTCGATCCGCCAGCCGAAGTGCGCAAATCTTTTCCGCCAAGCACTTTACAGCGATCGCGGCGGTCCGGGATTCGTCTTGTGGCATCGCCGGTGGGCGGTTACAATTCCCGCTCCTCCCGCCTCCGGCGGCAGAGACCATGGTTTCGGCTTGCGATGGCCCTGCCCTCGCGATCGATCGATTGACCGGGTCAACGGATCGACCTGAGCCTGTCGTCTGCGCTAGGATCAGCCTATGTCCGCGGAAAGGACGCCGCAGGAAACGAGCTCGTTCATCGAGAAGCCGCTTTTGGCGTTGACGCGGCTCGTGCTGAGGTTCCCCATCTCCACCTTGGTGGTCGGCGGCTTGTTGGCCCTGGCTGCGATGGCGTGGAGCAACGCCCGGCTGGGGTTCCGCACCAATCGCCTGGACCTGCTCAATCCCCAGAGCGACTTCAACCGCCTGTGGATCGAGTACATTCGGGAGTTCGGCGACGAAGAAGACGTGATCGTGGTGGTGGAAGGGTCGGCGCCGGAGAAGGTGCGAGCCGTGCGCGACGAGATTGCCGCCGCCATTGGCCGCGAGCACCGCTTCTTTCATTCGGTGCTCAGCGGCGTGGATGCGTCGAAGCTGCAGGGCAAAGGGCTCTACTACCTTCCCATCGAGGAGCTGCGACAGGTCGAGCGGTTCGTCGAGCAGATGGAACCGATCGTCCGCGACCAGTGGGCGTGGCTGAACGTCGGGAGCATGGCCCGGGCGATGAGTGGCCAACGGCAGCAGCCCGGCGGAGCAGGCGAGGCGACGGCCCCGGCGGCACAGGCCCAGATGGCCCGTTTTCTCGAGGGCCTCCGCGCCGCCTTGAGCGGCCAGTACCAGTCGCCGTGGCCGGAGATCCGCCCACCCGCCGCCGACCCGGAACTGACCGCCGCCGGCCAGATGCTCGCCAACGACGGGCGGACCGGCTTTGTGCTGCTGAAGCTTGTCAAGGAGGAAACCAGTGCCGATTTCGTGCGCGGCAGCAAGCCGATCGAGTCGCTTCGCCGGCTGATCGTCCAGGCCCAGGCGCGCCACCCGGAAACCAAGATCGGAGTGACCGGCCTGCCGGTGATCGAGCACGACGAGATGCTCTCCAGCCAGACCTCGATGGCCCAGGTCAGCCTGCTCTCGCTGGTCGGGGTCTCGCTGTTGTTTGTGGCCGGGTTCGGCGGCTGGCGGCACCCCCTGCTGGCGGTCACCTCGCTGGCCGTCGGCACCGCCTGGTCGATGGGCTACATCACCCTGTTCATCGGCCATTTGAACATCCTCAGCAGCGCGTTTGCGGTGATCCTCATCGGCCAGGGGATCGACTTCAGCATGTACTACGTCGCCGAGTACCTGCAATTGCGGAAGACGGTTCCCTCCAGCCGGGACGCCCTGTTGCGAACGGTGGCGAAGGTCGGGCCGAGCGTTGCCACCGGAGCGGTCACCACGGCCGTGGCGTTCTTCATGGCCGGACTGACGGAGTTTACGGGCGTGGCGGAGCTGGGCATCGTCGCCGGCGGGGGAATTCTCCTCTGCTGGATCGCCGGGCTGACGCTGCTGCCGGCGATGATCCGCCTGATCGACGGCAAGTGGCCCTCCAGGCACGTGCCCCAGCCCGTGGACGTGCGGAGCTGGCTCGAGCCGATCCTGGCCCGGCCCCGAACCCTACTGGCCGTGACCTGCGTCGGGACCCTCGTGCTGATCTTCGGAATGACCCGGCTGCGGTACGACCACAACCTGCTGCACTTGCAGGCCCGCGGGCTGGAGAGCGTCGACCTGGAGCAGAAGCTGCTCAACGAGAGCGAGCACAACGCCTCGTTCGCCCTGTCGATCGCCGAGAACCGCAACGAGGTCCTGGCCAGGAAGGCCCGGTTTCTCGCCCTTCCCTCGGTGAAGCGGGTCGAGGAGATCGCCTCGAGATTCCCGGAGGACGTGGAGGAGAAGCGCCCGATCATCGAGCGAGTTTCCCGGACCCTGGCGGACCTTCCCGCCGGCGCGCCGAGAATTCCCGTCTCCACCCCCGACGAGCTGGCGCAGCTCGTCCTCGCCGCCCGGGCCCTTGCCTCGCGGGGAGCGCAGGCGGGCGAGCTCTCGCGGTCGATCGACGAGATCGGACGGCGGCTCGAAGCGTTGTCGCCCGCCGATTGTTGCGCCCAGGTCTCAAGGTTCCAGCAGCAGATGGCCGAGGACCTCTTGGCGCGGCTCCGCGGGCTGCGGGCCGTGGCCACGCCCGAGCCCCCGCAGCTAGCCGACCTCCCCGAGAGCCTCGTATCCCGTTTCGTCAGCCGCAACGGCCGCTACCTCCTCAAGATCTACAGCCAAGGCGATATCTGGGACATGAGCGCCATGGAGCAATTCGTCCGCGGGGTTCGCAGCGTCGATCCGCGGGCGACCGGCAACCCGCTGCAAGTCTACGAGGCCTCCCTGCAAATGAAGCGGAGTTACGAAGAGGCGGCGTGGTACGCGATGGCGATCATCCTCCCCGTCGTGTTCCTGGAGTTCCTCACCGTCCGCCACACCCTGCTGGCCCTGCTGCCGCTGGGAGTCGGGATGCTCCAGATGTTCGGCCTGATGGGGCTGCTGGGCATCCCGCTGAATCCGGCCAACATGATCGTGCTGCCCCTGATCCTGGGGATCGGGATTGACGCCGGGGTGCACGTCGTGCACGACTTTTGCTCCCAGCACCGGAGGTACCGGATCAACGCCTCCACCGCCTCGGCCGTGGTGATCAACACCGCCACCAACATGGCGGGATTCGGCAGCCTGATGATCGCCAGCCACCGCGGGCTGCAAAGCCTGGGCCGCGTGATTACCCTGGGGCTGGCCTGCTGCCTGTTCACGTCCTTGATCATGCTTCCGGCGCTCTTGGTCTTGATGGCCAGCAACCGCAAGGACCCGAGCCAAGAGCAGTCAGACCGCGAACAAGCCGGGCTGGCCATCATCCCGATCCGGCGGATCTGCCGTAAGGAGGCCGCCTGACGGCCCGGCGCCCTCCGCGAGAGGACCGCGGCGCGCTGCGCCCCGTCCCCCTTCGCACGACCCCCGATCGTCGCGTTTCCGCGGGGCGATGGCCGTCTTCCCCGGCAAGGGGTAGGATGATAGAGTAGAGGATTCGCAATCCCGCAGAAGTCCCACGGAGTCGGTAACCATGGCCAAGCCACAACGCGTGATCAAGAAAGCGAACCACGGCAAGCGGCCCGCCAGCAGCAAGGCCCGCCGCGCACGGCGGAAGCTGGTCCGCACCTGACCCTCCATACGGGTGGCTGGCAGTCCGTTGTGCCCCAGGCCGCCCGCCGGTACAATCGCTTGCCCGGCCCGAAGTCTGCCGCCGATTAGCTGCGAAGGAGTCAGGCGTGCCTAAACGATCGCCGATTCTCGATCCCTCCGAGTACGACGTGGATCGCCCGATTGCCGGCCCCGAGGAGGTCCGCCGCTACAACCGCCAGCGGCACGAGATGGAACAGCTCTCGGGGATCCTGTTTGAGGACGCCGAGCGATGCATCTGCGTCGGCTACAAGGACCTCGGGCCGGACGAGTTCTGGGTCCGCGGCCACTTCCCCGGGATGCCGATCATGCCCGGCGTGGTGATGTGCGAGGCCGCCGCCCAACTGGCCAGCTACTACACGCTGAAGCACCGCCTGATGAACACCGAGGTCGTCGGCTTCGGCGGCCTGAAGGACGTCCGCTTCCGCGGGATCGTGCAGCCGGGCGATCGCTTCGTGATCGTGGCCCGGCTGCTCAAGACCCGCACCACCATGCTCACCTGCGAGTTCCAGTGCCTGGTCCGCCAGAACGTCGTCTGCGAAGGGGTCTTGATGGGGATCCCGTTGCCCGGGGAGATGTTCAAGGACCGCCAGGGCTGACTGAGGGAAACCGGGTGGGCCGCCGCGCACTGCGAAAAACCAACGCCAATCTCGACCTCTCGCAGAACCTCAGGCGGCTCGAGGAGCTGCCGCGCCCGTGGAGCGCCGAAGCCCTGTTCGGGCGCGAGGCGCCGGTGGAGCTGGAGATCGGCTCGGGCAAGGGGTTGTTCCTGAGGACGGCCGCGGCGGCGCACCCCGAGGTGGACTACCTGGGGATCGAGATTGCCCCGCGCTACGCCCAGTTTGCCGCGGCCGGTCTGGCCCGGCGGGGCCTCGTCAATGCCGTCGTGGTGATCGGCGACGCGGCCCGCCTGTTCGAGGAACTCCTCCCCGAGGCCTCCTTGGCCGCCGTGCACCTCTATTTTCCCGACCCCTGGTGGAAGCGCCGCCACAAGAAGCGGCGGGTGATCCGGGAGTCGTTCATCGCACACCTCGAGCGGACGCTGCGGCCCGGCGGCACGCTCCACTTCTGGACGGACGTTGAGGAGTACTTCCGCACCGGGCTGGCCCTGGTGGCCTCCGAGACCCGGCTGCAAGGCCCGCTGGAGGTCCCCGAGAAGCCTGCCCAGGGCGACCTCGACTACCGCACCCACTTCGAGCGCCGCACCCGGCTCCACGGCCAGCCGGTCTACCGGGCCGAGTTCCGAAAGCTGCCCTGACGCAATCCAGCTCAGTACGGCTTGTAGACCCCGGGGACGGCCATCGGGTAGCGGCCGTCGGGGCCGGGCACGTGGCGGGGCTGGGCGTCCCAGGCGAGCTGCTCGGGGCCTTCGTCCGGGCCTTTGGCCACCGCTTCGTCCCAGCGGACGACCTGGCCGGACCAGGTGGCCATCCGCCCCAGCACCGCGGTCATGCTGCTGGCGGCGCCGAACCAGCCTTCGTTCAGCGAGAGGTCCTTGCGGATCGCCTTGACCAGGTCGACGTGTTCCTGGTCGTAGGGGTTGTCGCTTTCCAGCTTCGGGCCGCCGCCGGTGGCCACGCCCCGGCTGCCTCGGGTGCCATGGGCGAACTCGCTCACCTGATCCCAGGTGCCCTGCACGTGCCGGCATTGGCTGAACATCTTGGTGCCGTCGGCGTAGGTGAACTCGACGAAGTGGTGGTCGAAGATGTCGCCGTAGTTGCCCTGGTTGGTGCGGCCGCCGATGCCGTTGGCCTCGACCGGGTGGGCCGTCTGGGGACCGCCCTCCTTGCTCATCACCCAGTTGCCGATGTCGATGTTGTGGACGTGCTGCTCGACGATGTTGTCGCCGTAGAGCCAGACAAAGCAGCCCCAGTTGCGGATCTGGAAGGCCATTTCTTTGGGGTCGTGCTGGGGGCGCTTGCCGAGGTCGTGGGCCCCGCCGCCGGAGCCGTTCCAGTAAACCCGCAGCAGGCTGAGCTGGCCCAGCTTGCCGTCGTGGATCTCCTGGATGCCCTGGATGTAGGCGGCCTGGTGGTGGCGCTGGAGGCCGACAACGACCTTCAGTTTCTTCTCGTCGGCCAGCCTGTTGGTTGCCGCCAGGGAGCGGTAGCCGGGGGCGTCGGTGCAGCAGGGCTTTTCCATGAAGACGTGCTTGCCCGCCTTGATCGCCGCGGCGTAGTGGGCGGGCCGGAAGCCGGGGGGCGTGCCCAGGAGCACCAGGTCCACGCCGCAGTCGATCGCCTTCTGGTAAGCGTCCAGCCCGACGAAGACGCGGTCCTGGGGGACGTCGACCTGCTGGGCATATTCCTTCTTCAGTTGCCTGAGCGCGCCGCGGGCGCGGTCCTCGAAGGCGTCGGCTACGGCGACCAGGCGGATCTGCTCGCCGATCAGCTTCTGGACGTTCAGGCAGTTGGCCGCCGCGCCGGTGCCGCGGCCGCCGCAGCCGATCAGGGCGATCTTGAGCACGTCGCCTCCGGCCGCGTGGGCGCTGCGGGCGAGGCTCAGCCCTCCGGCCAACGCCGCCCCCGTTGCCCATGCCGTGGACTTCAAGAACTCTCGCCGCGAAGGTTGCTTCTGTTGGCTCATGTTGGCACTCCTTAGGTCCGGATCGATGGTTCCCGCCGCATGCTCCCAGTCTCGCTGCTCGCGCGGCTTCAGCCCGAAGTGTAGAAGATGCGCGGGGCGGACGCAAGGCGTGGGGAGGGAGTCGCGTCCTGCGGAGAATGCCGATTTCTCCGAAAAGACCGGCGGCGATTTGCCCGGCCGTCCGTTGTGACTTACGTTTCCAGTGAGGGTTGCCCGACCCCTTCGCTGGAAGCGTCCCCCGTCGGACTCCAACGCAGCGAGGACCTATGTCCAAGCCAGAATTCCCCGCGGTCGACCTGAAAAAGGCCTTGGCTGTGGAGCACTTGCCCGCCATGCCGCAGACGGCCATCCGGCTGCTCGAGATGTCGGCCGACCCTTCCCAAGGTCCGGCCGAGTTCGCCCTGCCGATCGAGGCCGATCCGGGGCTCACGGTCCAGGTGTTGCGGTTTGTGAACTCCTCGTTCTTCGGCTTCCGGGACGAGATATCCAGCGTCAAGCGCGCGATCACCATGGTCGGCATGCGCACGGTGAAGAACTTCGTGTTGTGGAGCGCGGTCTTCAGCATGATCCCCAACCCGCGATGCGGCCTGTTCGACCTGAAGGGGCTCTGGCAGGACTCGCTGCGGCGGGCCCTGTTTGCTCGGACCCTGAGCAGGCTGCTGGGGTTGTCCGAGGCCGAGGAGACGTTCGCGGCCGCGCTGTTGCAGGACATGGCCGTGCCGCTTCTGGCCAAGGAGGTGCCGGACGCCTATGCCAAGCTGTTCGACGCGCGGCACCGGAGCCACAATCGCGTCCGGCTCTCGCAACTGGAGAGCTATGCCTTCGGCTGGCATCATGCCACGGCGGCGGGGATCGCCGCGCGGCGGTGGCACTTGCCGGAAACGCTCTCTGCGCTCGTCGAGGACCACCTCAGCGTCGAGCAGCACCTGGCCCGCGGGGAAGCCGAACCGGGCAAGCTCGCGGTGGGCCTCTCGGCGCTCTTGCCGGCGGTCGACGACCCGGAGTGGTCCGATTTCCCCAAGTTCGAGAGCTGTTGCGAGCAGGTCCGGCCGCTGGACGGCCCGCCGCTGGAGAAGCTGCTGGACCAGGTCGACCAGGAGTTCGCCGAGATCGCTCCCCTGCTGCGGATTCCCATGCCCCGCGTCCCGCTGGTGGCCAACTACCACCAGGTCGTCGCCTCGGCCCGCAACTGACCGGGTCCGGCAACGGTCAACCGGCGGACCTTCGCTTCGTCGATCTCCACGCCCAGTCCCCGGCCCAGGGATAGCACAGCGGGACGACGTCGATGCGTTCGATCTTCATCGCCGGGCCTCGCCGTCTGCTCAAGACCACCGTGATCGGCAACGCAAATTCACAAGAGAGCGGTCACCGCCTGTGGGGGGCCGACTCAGCCCAGGGCCCCGCACCCTGGGGTGTCAATGAGTTGGTCTCCCGATCCGAAGGGGGCCATTACCCCCCGAAAAACCCTTCCCCTCCAGCCCAAGCCGGGCTCCCGGGCAGCGAATACTGTCCGGAGGGAGGTGCTCCATGATCGCGAGTATAAGACCGTCTCTGCCGACCGCGACCACTGTGAACCGCTGCCACCGCGTGATGCGGCGACTCGGTTGGGCCGTTGGGGAATCGGCTTCGAGAACCCCCGACGGATCCGTGCTATGGCATGTGGCTGCCACCCGGCATGGGCATACGATCTTCGCATGGGCACCTACCCAACCGGCGGCATGGGAAACCGTTTGTCGGATGGCGGGACGGGCGGAGAAGACCGGGCAGAACCCGCCCCCCATTAAACCTGCCCATTTCTCCCAAGTTCCCGCCCCCGACTAAACTCGGTCCTTCCCCCCCGGGAACCCTCGGACTGTGATGCCGCCGGACGCGAAACGGGCCATTCCTCAAAAAGGGTGGCCCGTTTCCTTTGGCCAACTAAGCGGGCGCAATGACGCTAGAAGGCTTTGGTCACTCCGGGGATGGCGCAGGGATAGATCCCGTCCGGTCCCGGCAGGACCTTGGGCGTAGCGTCCCAGGTAAGCGACGCCGGCGACAAGTCGAGCGTCGAGTTGATCGCCTCGTCCCAGCGGACCACCTTGCCCGAGTACGACGCCATCCGGCCGAGGATCGCCGTCATCGAGGCCTCCGCGCCCCAATCGCCCTCGTTGTAGGGCTGGCCGGCCATCAGGGCGGCAAACAAATCGTCCATCTCGAGCTGGTGGCCGTCGGGGCCGCGCTCGATCTTCAGCTCCGGCTGGCCGTCGACGCGGACAAACGCCCGGCCGTGCCCCTCGATCTCCACCGAGCCCTTGGTCCCGTGGCAGTGTTCCGCGAAGCTCTCCCAGCAGCCGGGGATGTGGCGGCAGAAGCTGAAGCAGCGGGTGCCGTCGGCGTACTCGAATTCCACGGCGTGGTGGTCGAAGATCTCGCCGAACTGCTGGCCGATGCGGACCTGCCGCCCGCCCATCGCGTTGGCCGAGACGGGGTGGCCACGCATCATCCAGTTGGCCACGTCGATGTCGTGGACGTGCTGCTCGACGATGTGGTCGCCGCTGAGCCAGGTGAAATAGTACCAGTTGCGGACCTGGTGCTGCATCTCGGTCTGGCCTTCCTCCCGCTTGCGGGCCCAGACGCCGCTGGAGTTGAAGTAGATCCGCATGAACTTCACCTCGCCGATCTCGCCGGCGTGGATCCGCTTGAGCGCCTCCTTGTGCTTGATCTCGTGGCGGAGGTGGTGGCCGACCGCCACGGCGAGCCCCTTCTGCTTGGCCACCTGGTTGGCGGCCAGGATCTTCCGCACGCCGGGGGCGTCGGTGGCCACGGGCTTCTCCATGAAGACGTGCTTGCCGGCCTTGACGGCGGCCTCGAACTGGGCCGGCCGGAACCCCGGCGGACCACACAAGAGCACCATGTCCACGCCGCTCTCGATCGCCTTCAGGTAACTGTCCATGCCCGCGAATTTCCGATCGTCCGGCACGTCGAGCTTTTCGGGGCACTGCCCCTTGATGCCTTTGAAGCTGTTGTCGACGCGGTCCTGGAAGGCGTCGGCCATCGCCACCAGGCGGACGTTGGCCTTGGTCGACAGGGCGTTCACGGCCGCGCCGGTCCCCCGCCCGCCGCAGCCGATGAGGGCGATCTTCACGAGATCGCTCCCCGCGGCGTGGGCACTCCGAGCGAGGCTCAGCCCGCCGGCCACCGCCGCCCCGGCCGCCGCGCCCATAACCGAGGTCTTGGCAAGTTCAATAGAAGGTTGCTCTGCGCCGGACTGTCGAGAGGGGCTGGTCACGAGTAGTTCTCCTTCCCTTCCGCTAGGTTACCTCGGATCGCGATAGGCTCGCCACCGGCCGACAACGGGCCGGTGCCGCGATTCTAACAGGCGAAGGATGGGCTGCAAAGATGCCCCAACCGCCGGGAGGGCGAGGCTCCTGCCGAGCCCGGGTCGGCGTGCAGCCACGGGGAAAGCGAGGGCTCGGGCTGCCGTGCCCCGGCAGACCGCGGCTTCGGAGTGCGGGGGGCGTATTATGCGGCGAAGGCCCTAATGACCAAGTGCGCTCTGACGCCGCATCCCCCGATACCCATCCTGCTCCTAGAGAAGTCTGGAGAACTCCTCGACCGTCAATCCGGCGGCGCGGATGAGTGAACGCAAGGTGCCCGGTGCAAGTTCGTCATGCTGGGGGATAGAGAGACTCGCGATGTTGCCCGCTCTGAGCATAATAAGGTGACTGCCCCGCTGGCGGTCCCGCCGCCATCCCGCTCGCTCAAAGGCCCTGACGGCTTCGGCACCAGAGATCACCGGCAATTTCGGCATCAGAGGGTGACCTCAACCTCGCGCGTGGCCACCGTCAGGGGCATCCCATGGGCGGCGCGGGCCTCCAGGCAGGCCTGAATCGCCTCGCGGATGTTGGCCAGGGCTTCCTCTTCCGTCTTGCCCTGGGAGACACAACCCGGGATCGAAGGACACTCGACGACGACCATCCCCGTCTCATCGCGCTCCAGCGTCACAATCAGTTTCACGGAAACCACCTCCTCGCGCGTCTACGTGATCTCTCCACACTATTTTGAGAGCCTCGGCGCAAACGTCAAGATGCCTCATTCTCTCAGCCTCCCTGGTGAGCAAACGACTCACGGGCGCTCAGCGCCGGGTTTACGGTATCCACCGGGATCGCGCCGGCGCAAGCTGCGGGCTAGCCGGTTGGCAGCCGCCACGGGTTGGGCCAGTCGCCCCAGTGGTCGAGGTAGAGGCGGTACGCGCGGACCTGCTCCGCGTGCTCCTGGAGCCACTGTTTCGTCTCGGCGATGAGCGCCTGCTCGGCCTCCAGGACGAGCTGGCCGACCAGCACGCGGGTGCGGAGGAACACGAAGTAGGTGTCCAGCACGTCGCAGCGGCAGTAGTCGTTGATCTCCGCCAGCCTTCCCGCCTCGTACATGTCCTGGACCATGTCTCCCTGGACGTCCATCTTTCCGGGTTTTCCCAGCACGTTGGCGGCCAGGTTCAGCCCGCCGTGGAAGCGGGACGAGCCGAAATTGGTCAAGAGCTCGCAGAGGTCGAGATGGGACTGCACGTTGTACCGCGCCCGGGGCTGGTCGTACGACCTGCCGGCGGCGTTGAACCAGCCGGGCACGCTCAGCCCGTAGCGGAAGGCGGCCAGCTCCAAGAGCGGGACGTCGAAGCTCCGGCCGTTGAAGCTCACCAGGGTCGGCCGGCGGTAGGTCTCCCAGCCCCGCCAGAACTTCTCGGCGATCACGTGCGGGCGGTACTGGGGCTCGTCCAGGACCACCACGTCCAGCAGTCGGAAATCGCCGGTCACCTTGGCGACCGCCACCGCGATCGGGATCTGGTACGTGTAAGGGATGAAATCGCTCTCGTACTTCTCCATCAGCTCGGCCCGATACCGCCGCACCGCTTCGGCCGGTTCCAGGGCCTCGCCGGGATAGCGGAGCCGCGCGACCAGGGTCGGGTCGGCCACACTCTCGACGTCGAAGACGAGGTACTGAACGGACTGAGTAGCCATGTTTCGGGTCCTCCGCGCGGCCCAAGCCCTCCAAATTCAACAACCCCAGACTACCAGAAACAGGCCCCGTCGAGGAAGATAGGGGGGACGGGCAGACCACTTTCCTCCTTGGCTTCCTGCAGCGGTGCCATGGACCAGAATCGCCTCCTGGAGCGGTTTCTCCGCTACGTTCGCGTCGACACCACGGCCCGGCCCGGGGCGAGCGAGTATCCCAGCTCGCCGGGTCAGCTCGAACTGGGCAAACTCCTGGTCGAGGAGCTGCGGCAGGCGGGAATCGCCGACGCGCGGCAAGACCCGCACGGGATCGTCACCGCCTCGATCCCCGCCTCGGTCGACCGCGAGGTCCCCGTGGTGGCCTTCTGTGCCCACCTCGACACGTCGCCCGAGACGCCCGGGGCTGGGGTGCTGCCCCAGGTGGTGGAGAACTACCAGGGGGGCGAGCTGCTCTTGCCGGGCCAGGCCGGCCGGGTGATCCGCCCCGCAGAGCATCCCGACCTCAACCACATGATCGGCAAGACGATCATCACCAGCGACGGCTCGACCCTCTTGGGGGCCGACGACAAGGCGGGCGTGGCCGTGATCGTGGAAATGGCCGCCTGGCTCGCCGAGCACCCGGAAGTCCAGCACGGCCGCATCCGCATCTGCTTCACCTGCGACGAGGAGATCGGCCGCGGCGTGGATCACGTCGACGCGGCGGAGCTGGGCGCCGCGGCCTGCTACACGCTCGACGGCCAGGGAGCGGACACGATCGACGTGGAGACGTTCTCCGCCGATCTGGCGGTGGTGAGCATCCTGGGAGTGAACATCCATCCGGGGATTGCCAAGAATTGCATGGTGAACGCGGTTCGCGTGGCCGCCGACTTCCTGGCTCGGCTGCCCCGCCGGGAAGGCTCGCCGGAAGCGACCGACGGTCGCCAGGGCTTCCTCCACCCCTACGAGATCCACGGCGGCGTGGCCGAGGCGAAACTGCAGATCCTCCTGCGGGATTTCGACACCGCGACGCTCCAGCGCTGGGCGGATCAACTCCGCCAGGCAGCGGCCGGGAGCATGGCCGAGTTTCCCGGCTCCCAGGTGGCGGTGGCCGTCACGCCGCAGTATCGCAACATGGCCGAGGGGCTTGCCCGCGAGCCGAGGGCCGTGCCGCTGGCCGTCCAAGCCCTAAAGCGGCTGGGGAGAACTCCCCGGCTGACCATCGTTCGCGGCGGTACGGATGGCTCTCGGCTGACCGAAATGGGGCTGCCAACCCCGAACCTGGCGGTCGGGCAGCATGCGCCGCACTCCCCCCTGGAATGGGCATCCTTGGAGGAAATGGTCCAGGCAGCCCGGTGGCTGATCGAGTTGGTGCGGGTTTGGGCTCAGTAGGGGGGGGCAGTTTGCGGTGAACTCCCCACCCCCGGAGAACCGACATCTTGATGTAGGTCCACGCTGAAAGCTGAATCCCTCTGTGCCAAGGCTATCCCTCGTCATCCCCTTTCTAGGGGACTCTGAGGCCCTGGAAGACACCCTGCTCTCCGTGCTGGAGAACCGGCCGGAGGACTGCGAGATCGTCGTTGTCCTCGCCGCGCCTTACGACAATCCTTACCGGCTTGAGGATGAGGTCCGCTTCGTTCGGGCTCGGTCCGGCGGGGGCTGGATCGGGGCTGTCAACGCGGGCATCGGCGTCAGCCGGGCCCCGGTGGTCCATCTGCTGGCGTGCGGCGGGTTGGCAACCGCGGGCTGGGCCGACGCGGCGCTGTGCCGGTTCGAAGATCCCCGGGTGGCCGCCGTGGTCCCGCTGGTTGTCGACCGATCGCGTCCCGATCGGCTTGTCGCCGCCGGGATGACCTATGGTGCCGCCGGGGAAGTGCGATCGCTCGGGCGAAAAGGGAAAGACTGGGCAAACGGGGGGTTCCGGCGGCAGGTTCTTGCTCCCCATCCTGCGGCAGTCTTCTACCGCCGCTCGGCCCTGGAAAAGGTGGGGCGCTTCGATCCCCACGTTGCCGATCACCTGGCGGGGATCGATATGGGGCTAATCCTCCAGCAGTTGCGATGGCATACGGTCTTGGAGCCCCGCAGCCGCGTCGCGGCGACCGCGGAGGGACCCCCCATCAGCCGCTTCCGCGCCGCTTTCGAGGCAGAGCGGTTTTTTTGGCGCTGGGCGTCCGCACACGGATGGAGCCGGTCGCTGCTGCTGCACGCCCTGCTGGTGACGGGCGAGTGTCTCACCGGGCTGATCACGCTCTCGATCGTTCCTCGGCTGGCGGGGAGAATGCTGGGCGGCTGCCTCGGGATCCTCCGGCGAGACAGTCGCCAGCGGGTCGGGCAACGGGAAAGCACCGCCTGGCGTGACCTGGTCCCCGGCACGCTTCGCCGCGATCACGAAGCGCGGGCATCCGGGCATGCGGTGCGGTGACGGTTGGCCTCCTTGAGCAGGGAGCCGTTTCCGCCGCGGCGGCTGCGGGGATAGCACAATTCGACGGCGGCGCGGAACTGCTCCAACCCGGGCGGGTTCTCGGTCCGCCACGGCTCGGCCTGGAACTTCGCCTCCAGCTCGTACACCTGGTGCCGCCCCATCGGCCAGCGGACGTTCATGATGTCGTTGACGTCGTTGAGCAACTGGTAGACCCGCACGCGCGTCAGGCCGAGCGTGCGGGCAGCCTGGCGGACGCTCGTGATCGGTCCGTGAAGGCCGAGGCGGTTCTCTGCCAGGGCGACCATCTGGCGTGTGCCGTCGGTGCGGATCTGGTCCAACAGCGGGCGGACGAAACCGGCGAGGATCTCCTCCGGGCCCGGCAGGCCCGGGGTCTGGAGCATGCGGCCGATCCAGGTCTCCACCGCGTCGACATTGCGGGGAACGATCCGCAGGAGCAGGTGCGGCTGAGCCCCCATGTTGGCCACCAGGCTGTGGACGCTGTGAAACACGCCGAGAATCCCCCGCACCCGCTTCTCGCCGTGCGTCCTCTGGGAGCGGATTTCGGCGAGCGTCATTGCGGCGTAGGTTTCCAGGGGCGTGTTCCAGAGGGCGCGGGCCAGGTCGCGGAGCGTGGGAGCGAGCCGGCCCAGCGGTTCCCCGCCCAAGCCGTGCCGGATCACGCTGGCCCGCCATTGTGCCCACAGCAGCTCGGAAACCGCGGTGGGATCGAACCCGTTGGGCCCCTCCGTCTCGGCGGCCGCCCGCGGGGTGCTCGCCGCCAACGGAGCCCGTGGAAGCTCAAGTTCCGCCCGGTCGGTATTGGCAACGCGGGCGAGGAGCTTGAAGAAGGATTGCAGCTTCTTCCGGCCGATGCCGGGCGTTGCCCTCAGTTCCTCGAACGGACTGCTGAGCAGGTCCCCGAGGGTCCTGCCGAGGAAGGCCAGGGGCAAGCGGCGGTCGCTGGGCACGGCCCAGTGCACCAGCGGTTTCTCCAGGTGCGGCGCGAATGAGTCCGAAAGCAGGAGCTTCCGAAGGGTCTCCAGCCGGCCGGCGGCCTGGAGTTCCTCCAACGATGACGTTCTTGCGGGCCTCATCACGTGCTTACCGGTCACGGTCAATCGTTCCGCCGCGTTGCCCCCGTTCGATCCACTCTGAGAACCTTCCGCCGCCGTGCCTGCTGCCTTCGCTCGCTTCGCGGTGGCGTAAGGAGCACTCCTGCGGGAGATGCCCTTCCGCTACCCCTACTTCCTTGGGGACGCCCTACCCTCGCGCGTAGCATGTGCAACTTACCCCTCATTAATCCCTAACACCGCCGCCGCTACCCAGGTTTCGCATATCTACCTCTCGGGAACGCCCCCACGCTAACGTTGCCCCCCTAGTAGGGGATGCGCGGCCGCTCATCGCCGGGCGGAGCTGTGTCTTTGGGCTTGTGCGGTTTGCCTTGGGCCGCGTCGATGAGGCGGTCCAAGGCGGAGAGAGGCCCTCGTTGGGCGGGAAGGGACTCCGGCCGGCCCGCCGCGATCACGCGCCGTAGAAGCCGTACTCGTAGGCGGCGTCGAACAGGGCGACGACGTTCTCGGGCGGGACGGCGGCCTGGATGTTGTGCACGTTGTTGAACACGTAACCCCCGCCCGGCTTCCAGACCTCGAGGTTCCGCCGGACGTGCTGGCGGACCTGCTCGGGGGTAGCCGTGGGGAGGACGTGCTGCGCGTCGATCGCCCCGCCCCAGAAGGAGAGCCGGTCGCCGAAACGTGCCTTCAGCTCGCGGGGCTCCATGTGGTCGGCGCTGATCTGCACCGGATTGAGGACGTCGATGCCGTTGTCCAGCAAGTCGGGAATGAACCCCGCGCAGGCGCCGCAGGTATGGTACCAGATCTTCGCCGGGGTCCGCGAGCGGATATACTCCACCAGGCGCTTTTGCCGCGGCTTGACCACGCGGCGGTAGAACTCCGGCCGGAACATCGGCCCCTTCTGGCCGGCCAGGTCGTCGCCGATCATGATCACGTCGACCACGTCCCCCACCTCGTCGCAGAACGCGCGGAGCCAATCGAGCCAGAACTCCAGCGTCCGCTCCAGCATCGCCTCGCAGAACTCCGGCTGCGTGACCATGTCGATGAACCATCGCTCCAGGCCGCGCATGTACCAGCAGGTCTCGTAAACCACGCCCGAGATGCCGCTCACCACGGCGTAGGGCGTTTCCTTCCTCAGCGCCAGGGCCCGCTCGCGCAGGCCCTCGAATCGGCCCGGATCGTCCCCCTTGGGGAACGGGTACTGGCGAACCTGCTCGAGGCCGGCCTCGGCCAGCGGATGGTGGGTGATGTCCATGTAGTAGGGCCGATCGTCGGGCATCGACCAGCGGACGCCGAACTCGTCGGTCAGGTCGTGCCACACCCGGCCGTGGCGGGTCTGGGTGACGATGCCCCCGTCAAAGCCCCAGGCCGCTCCCGCCGCCACGTACCGCGTGTCGACGTGGAAACGCTCCAGCACGGCCTCGCACGGCCGGGCAAGCTGCTGGACCGCGTCCATGATCGTGATCTCGTCCTCGATCTCCAAATGCCGGATCAGGGCCGCGTAGGCAAACTTGTGGATGCCGGTCTGGTTGCCGCCCAGGTCGATGGGGACCCGGTCGGGCTCCTGGTGGTCGAGCGCCGCGAGCAGCCGCTGGCGGGAGGTCATCGTTTCCTTCGGCATGGCTGGCTCCTCCGAAGCGAGTTCCTTTCGCGGATTCCCGGGCCCGGCAGGCTCCCCGCAAGATACTGCCTTCGGCGCCCCGCCGCAAGAGACGCCTGGACCGTCTTGGCCTTCGTTTCCCGAGTCGCTGCCGATACCGTGCGGCAATTGGTTTTCCTTGCGCGGCCGGGTATATTGGGATTCCCGGCAATTCCCCATCCAGGAGCAATCGCGATGCACGGTATGCTGATTCTTGCGTCGACGGCCATCGCGCTGGTCACTGCCGCCGACGGTGCGTCGAAGCCCCGCTCAACCGATACTCACCCTACCGACGTGCAGAGGTCCCACGTCGAGGGGATCACCACGGGGCTGCACAAGTACGTGGTCGTTCAGGCCGGCACGATGGATGGCCGGAATTGCCGCTTGCCGATGGGGTGCGGCATTGCGCGGGAGGGCGCCTTCCTCCAGACCTGGGAGTCCAACCGGTCGGTACGGATGGAGAACGCGGGCCAGTCCGACGTCGTCAACCCGTGGCTTTCCAACGGCCGCAACAACTTCCGCAACGTCGAGGAGATCGTCTCCGCAGCCCTCCTGCCAGGCATGACCGACGCCGAGAAGGCCTTTGCACTATGGTTCCAAGAAATCCAGTATCGCCACCATTCTCCCGGCGACAACAACGAGCTCGGCGACCCGGTGAAGGTGTTCAACGTCTACGGGTACAACACCTGCGGCAACGATTCCATCTGCCTGGCCACGCTGTGGCGCAAAGCCGGACTGAAGGTGGCGCCGGCGCGGGCCCTCGGACACTGCATCTCCCAGGCGTTCTACGACGACCGCTGGCATTTCTACGACGGCGACATGCACTCCGTCTACCTGCTGCGCGACAACCAGACGGTGGCCGGCGAACAGGACATCGTCCGGGACCACGACCTGGTCAAGCGTACTCATTCCAAGGGAATCCTCATGCCCGACACCTGGTGGGACGGGCAGGGAATGTGCGCGATGTACTTCTACGACGGCGAAGTCACCGGCCAGCGCGGCAACAAGGTCGATACCACGATGAACATGGTCCTGCGGCCCGGCGAAGCGATCACCTGGCGCTGGGGCCAGGCGAGTCCGCTGAAGCATCACGGAGCCCTCAGGACGATGCCCACGTACCTCGACGTCATCTACAACGGCCTGTGGGAGTACCGCCCGGACTTCTCGAAGGAGGTCTGGCGCCAAGGGGCCGCGAGCGTGGAGCACGTCGTCTCCGGCTCCGACGGCCTGGCCGCCGAGGAAGGCAAGCGGGGCACGATCATCTGGACCATGAGCAGCCCCTACGTTTTCGTGGGAGGCCGGATCGAGGCGGAGGGCGCGGACGCCAAGTTCTTCATCTCCGTGGATGGCAAGACGTGGCAGGCGGTGAAAGACAGCCTCGACAAGTCGTTCCCGATCGTCGGGCCGGCCCGCTACGAGTACAAGCTCAAGTGCCAACTGGACGCAGCGGCCCGGCTCCGCCGCTTGGCGATCACGAGCGACGTGCAGATGGCCCCCATGACGCTGCCGGAGATGGTCGTGGGCGAGAACGCTTTCACCTATTCCGACCAGTCTAGCGGGGACCGCAAGGTGCGGATAACACACCAGTGGGTGGAGCGGTCGGCCTCAAAGCCCCCGCAGGCGCCTCTGGCCCCGGTCTACCCACCCGATGGCGGCGAGGCGAATGGCACCGATGTCGTCTTCCGGTGGACGCCTGCCAAGGACCCCGACGGCGAGACCATCGGCGACTACCACTTCGAGCTGTCCAGCCGCGCCGACATGAGATTTCCCCTGTCGATGTGCTTCTACAAGCTCATCTCTCGCACCGCCGACGTGATCAAGGAAAAGGGCAAAGGCGGCGGCAGCGATAAGACCATTGCCAAGGCCCAGTACACATTGTCTCAGCCGGGCCTGCTGACGCCTGACCGCAAGTACTACTGGCGGGTGCGGGCGAGGGACGACAAGGGGGTGTGGGGGCCGTGGAGCAAGACCTGGAGCTTCACCCCCAGCGGCCCGGCGCATCCCCGCGACGTTGCCCTCGATTACGACCAAGCCACAGGCACGGGCGTCCTCCGCTGGAAAGCCAACACGGAAGGCCGTCCGCCGGTCAAGTACCGGGTCTACGGCAGCGATGAAAAGGGCTTCACGATCGCCGACCAGCGGTTCCAGAGCACCGTGGGGGTCACCAAAGAGGAGATGGCGGCCTGGAACCCCTGGTTCCCGGCGAACTTCATCGCCGAGACCACGGCCACGGAACTGGCGGTAGTGGGCCGCGAAGTCGACCTGCCCGCCGCCAACAAGACCTATTACCGCGTGGTGGCGGTGGACGAGCAGGGCAAGCGGAGCGGGCCCTCGGACTACGCGACCAGCCCCCGGCCCGTGATCTACAGCAAGCCCGTGGCGGCCGCCAAGGTGGGCGCCGCGTACCGCTATCCAGTGTCCGCCCTTCGATCCCTCGGACACCTCAGCTCGCGAATGAAGGGCAGCGATCAGCAGAGCGGCTACTTCGACATCGAGAAGCCCAAGTTCGCGCTGGACCAGGGGCCGGCCTGGCTCAAGATCGACTCGTCCACGGGCGTGCTCTTGGGCACTCCCGACGCGGCGGGCAAGGTGGAAGTGGCGGTCACGGCCACCATGGACCGCGAAGTGCGGAGGCTGGACGAGAAGGCGCTCGCGTGGGGCAGAGAGGTGGTCCTTTCCACGGCCACGGAGCGCGTCGGCACCGCGACCCAGAAGTTCGTCATTGATGTCCAGGATGATTGAATG
>Ga0153916_10000626_pt1 | contig 24245 bp, 24 predicted proteins | sample Opewatmetagenome_FD_109642 | JGI IMG/M metagenome (GOLD analysis project Ga0153916, IMG submission 109642) | Freshwater wetland microbial communities from Ohio, USA - Open water 3 Core 3 Depth 4 metaG | ecosystem: Environmental > Aquatic > Freshwater > Wetlands | place: USA: Ohio, Lake Erie...
CCTAAACTTATTCCTCCATGCATGCGAGGGTTGCTTTATTGCCGATTGCGACGGAAAGTAAACCACGCTGCAATTCCAATGCAAATGAATGCAATCAAAATGCTTGCTACCACATCTCGCTCATTGATCAATCCTTTTGTGCTGTAGAATAAGGTAAGTAATATAGACACAATCACTCCTAAACCCAAAACAATCCAGGCTCTTTTGTCCATCCGCCATGGTGTTCTGACCCATGCTGGTTCCTCCTTCTTCCTTGTTCGTATCACGATCATCAGCACCCAGATAACCAGGGGTATGGAGAGCGATATACCTGCAATAACGTATAGCATTGGCACTTCCACGCCCAGGGCATCTGCGATTCCAATGGGAGTAAGCCCGATCACCACTTCAAGACACATCAGGCGAATCGATTCTTCAATAACTATTCGGCGGAAAGCTTTCCAGGTGTTCATCACCAACAGTCCAATCTACGTACAAATGCGCTGTTATAAAGACGTTTTTTTGTATTCTGTTGAATTCTACCTTTTTAAAAGTATTTGGTTTATATTGGTATTTACATTATTACATAATTGTGTCCTCCAAATAGTCTGTTAAAAATTAATAAAAGACCAGTTTTATTTTCTTTTTCCTTTTTAATATCTTCTATCGTAGGTTTTTATGCATTTTTATTTCAACAAATTGTTCTAACCAGAATTCGCATCAAGGTGCGCTTACAAAGTCCATATTGAGTGACACAAGCCTTTGAATCTGCCTCATAGTTTAGATATGGGTTTATATTCCGGAAGAAGTCAACACCTAACTGGTAATCGAGGACCTGTAAAACAAGTTTTAATCAGTTCGTGAGCACCCAAGGGCTATAGCGAAGAGACCGACCCGGGTGGGGTCGGAGAGGGAAATATCAAATTCGTTCGCCGGGGGTTAAAACCTCGGCTAGGAGTTGGAATCCTGCGCGCCAGGTTGGAGCCAGCTCATAATCACCCAAGGGAGCATGGCGAAAATACCCACCAGGGCAGGGCCGTCCAGGCTGAATTCAAACGCCGCAATGATGGTGCTGAGACCAGTCGCGGCGAAGCTGGTGATAGCCAGCCAGGTAAAATTATTGGACGGCTGTGTAAGCTGAGGTTTCACCCTCCCCAGGCTGAGGTACAGGTAAAAAGTGACGAAAGTGGTTAGCCACCAGCCCCAGTAATTTTGAAGTGGCACACCGAAATATGCCCCAGGCTTGTCCCATATCCAATGCCCTCCAGCCACCATCATCGGGTCCATCGCCAGGTCCCAGGCGGTCATGATCAGTGCTCCCAAAGCTGAAACTCCGACCCTCCATGTCCATTTGGATTTCGTCGACGGTGCCACGCGCCTGGCAATCACGTAGGATGGGTAGGTCATCATGAACCATGCCACCGGGATGAGTAAAGGCACTAATCCAAGGAATTTAGGTCCGAGCTTATTTGTGTAGTGATAGGGGCCGTACACGAAACCTGTGGCTACCCCAACACTTTCGAACAACAGGCTGACGGCGAAGGTCAGGAGCAGAAGCAGGAGGGTGTGCTTCCAACCCAGGTTTTGAGAACCATGAAGAATGGCAAACGAAAACGCCAGTAAGGTGAGCAATGGGGTGAAAAATGGATGGTACGGGATACCAATGAAAAGGCTGACCAGGGTATAGATGGTGAGGGCGATATAGATAATGAGAATAAGGATAGTTAGCTTACGTAGGTACATGATCGATTCCCCGATTTTTCCTTCAATATTAGGTGCATTGATACATAGTCATGATATCTAGATTTCAATTCAGGATATTTTATTATGAATTCCTTCAAGGCAATCAGGCAATCATGTCTAGTGACCCCATTCCTAATCCCGTAAATCATTAAATATTTGCTAAATATGAGTGCCATGATTTAAATCCATTGCAGATGGGCTCCGTGAATAGTTAAGGTCGCAGACCCGATGGGTACGTGAAGATTGATGGGTGTGACTGATCATAAGGATTGATTTTAAATTAGCCAGCACCAACATGAAATTCTGCACATAAAAGAGATTGGTTGATTGGTTTAGGGACCCGCTAAATTTGATTGACTTTTATTGTATAATTTATATGCACTATGCAAATTCGCCATGTATTCAGAAAACAAAAAAGGAGAATAAGATGAAGGCTTTACGATTCGTAATTGTACTTGTAATCGTGTCATTCCTGGCTGCTGCCTGTGGGCCAGCGGCAACCCAGGCCCCAGCAGCAACCACCGCACCGCCAACGAGCAACCTGCCTGATTTAGGTGGCAAGGAAATCATCGTGGCAGTCGAAAATGCCTATCCTCCCTTTAATTTCATCGATTCAAAAACCAATAAAGGCGCAGGATGGGATTACGACGCATTTACGGAAATCTGCAAGTTATTGAACTGTGTCCCGAATATGACCGAAGCGGCATGGGATGGCATTTTTGAAGCCACTGCGGCAGGCCAATACGATGTAGTAGCAGATGGTGTGACGATTACTGATGAACGCAAACAGACAGTGGCTTTCTCCGATCCCTACATGCAGATCAATCAGATTATCCTTGTGCGTGCCGATGAAACCCGCTTCACCGATTCCAAGTCTCTGGTTGCTGACACAAGTTTAATCGTCTCTACACAATTGGGTACGACCAATGAAAAGATTGCCAATGACCTGGTTGGAGAAGCACGTGTCAAAGCATTCGATACCTTTGACGCAGTAGTGCTAGCTTTGCTAAGCAAGGATGCAGATGCAGTCATCATTGACCAAGCAGCGGCAACAGGATTCATGGCCCAAAATCAAGGCAAACTAAAAATGCTCGATGAGAAGCTGACTAGTGAAGATCTGGGGTTTGTATTCCCACAAGGCAGCAACCTGATCGCACCGATCAACGCTGCGCTGGCCGAAATGAAAGCCAATGGCACACTAGATCAACTGTATCAGAAATGGGAAGTGGATTACCTACTGAATGCAGGCGGATAAGTACTGATTAATAAGTCCACTGATCGATACAGGGGCTTGCTGGACAATCATGTTCGACAGCAAGCCCCTTATCTTGGAGGTAATCAATGACTGCCACAACAAAAAAAATAGGCGAAGGAAGATTGCTACCCGCAACCAGCCAGCTCGAAAAGTGGCCCTGGTGGGCTTTGTTGCTTGCACTGGCAGCAGTACTGATTGTTTTTAGTATCATCACCTCCCCGTTATATCAGGATGCTTTTAACTTTATAAAAGAAGGAATAATAACCACAATTCGGGTCACCGTAATCGCCTATGGCTTATCCCTTATCGGGGGATTGATCCTGGGATTGGGACGCGTCTCCAAAAATGTAGTCTTTTATAATTTAGCTACACTCTACGTTGAGGTGATGCGCGGCATCCCGATGCTGGTGATTATCCTGTATGGTGCTTTCGTCATTGTGCCAATGTCCTTGGACCTCATTAACGGCTTAGGGAATTGGTTGGTCCGATTTGCCCCGTTAGCTGGATTGGGGCAAGCTTTTCAGAATGTAGATATCCAGCAAGTGGATATGAGCGCCCGCGCTATCGCAGGCCTGGCGATGGGTTATGCTGCATTTGAAGCCGAGGTGTTTCGCGCCGGGATTATATCGATTGAGAAGGGTCAAATGGAAGCGGCGCGCTCACTGGGCATGAACTATTTTCAAGCCATGCGCTATATCGTCCTGCCTCAGGCGTTACGGCGCGTGTTACCCCCCCTTGGTAATGATTTAATCGCCATGCTGAAAGATTCGTCGTTGATTTCTGCATTAGCGGTACGCGACATCACCCAATTAGGCAAGTTATACCGCGCCCGCTCTTTCAGATCATTTGAAGCCTATAACACCATGGCATTTTTATATCTCAGTATGACGCTTTCTCTGTCAATACTGGTGAAGTTCATCGAGAGGAAGATGAGCCGTGAGCGCTAATCAGGATGCTATTATTCAGATTGACTGTGTATTCAAATCATTTGGCAAGATAAAAGCCCTGCAAGGAGTCAGTACCAACGTCAAACGTGGCGAGGTACTGGTCATTATCGGCCCTAGCGGGTCGGGTAAGTCAACCCTCCTGCGCTGTATCAACATGCTTGAGCGCCCCGACAGTGGTAATATCATCGTTGATGGATTTCCAGTCATGCATAAGGAAACAAACATCAACCTTGTACGAGCTGAAGTGGGTATCGTGTTCCAGCAGTTCAACCTGTTCCCTCACCTGACCGTGCTCGAGAACATCATGCTGGCACAGCGCATCGTGCGCAAACGCAAACGCGAGGAAGCCAAGGAGAATGCAGAGCGACAATTGAATTATGTTGGGATCCCAGAAAAAGCCGAGGCATTCCCGCATGAGCTTTCTGGTGGACAGCAACAACGTGTGGCGATCGCCCGGGCTTTGGCGATGAACCCCAAGATCATGTTATTCGATGAGCCCACTTCTGCCCTTGACCCGGAGATGATCAAGGAAGTACTGGATGTTATGATCGCCCTGGCAAAAGGGGGCATGACCATGGTTGTGGTCTCGCACGAAATGGGATTTGTGCGGGCCGCGGCACATCGCATCGTATTTATGGATCAAGGGCGGATCATTGAAGAAGGGTCTCCCAAGGAATTTTTTGATAACCCACGCGAAGATCGTACCCGCGCCTTTTTAAGCAAAATCCTTTAACCTTCATCAGGTATTATCGCGGTTTCTTTATCCACCAAGATTCCGGGAAATATTGATTTTTACCCCTTTTCATTGATTATTCATCTCAACCAGGAAGATAAATAGTTTATTTCCCTGCCCAGGCGCGCAGGACCGCCAGGATAATGCCCGGCTGGATGCTCTGCTGGATTACTTGGCGGTACGGTGCATTCGCTGAGACGGCATTAAACAGTGCGGATTGCAACAGCGGATAGCATTTCGCCGCTCGAATGACTGGATCGAGCAGGCGATAACGCGCCAGGAGAATGGTGAAGTAGCGCATAGCCCGACCATAAGGTAAATCTTGGGTTATGTCTTTGTTGAGGGAGCAATAATGGTCAAAAAACGCATATCCCGAGATGCCATGCTGCAAGATCGTTTCAGCGGCGTGAATGCCTGTGATCACTGCCGAGGTTACGCCTTTTCCCTTGAATGCCCGCACCAAACCGGCTGCATCGCCGACCACCACGTAACGGTCACCATAGTAGCCCCTGGCTTGCGAGCAAGGGAATCTTCCTTTATAAAACTGCAATTCTGCCAGGTTGAATCCATTATTCCCGTCAAGACTCGGTAGCACATTGCGCACTTCAGGTTGGGCAAGGAAGGTTTTCATTAAATCGGCATCCACATCACTGCCCGCGATGTTGATCGCGAGATGATTGCCTTTCGTGGTGATACCGCCGAATTCGATCTTCGGGTTTGTTGGAAGAAAGGCGTGGATGCAAGGACCAAAATTTTGTATGGCTTCAGGGGATGGGTGGTATTTGGTGACTATGGAACTGAGCGCCTGGGGAGGGCGGTAGGGTGTCAGACGGTTGAACATCGCTGAGCTGCCTTCATCCATTCCAAAAGCCCCCACGATCACATCCCCATCGATTGGCGTGTTATCGGTGTAAACCACAGCCCGGTCATCATGGAATTCGAGGTCCACGGCCCGTGCGGGGATCACAGGGATGCCATGTTCCTTCACCGTTTCTAACATGTAGGCATCATATTGGACCCTTCTAAGTGCAATGGACGGTTGATGTGGATCTTCGAGGGTGATCTGCTCGCGTGCTGTATGGATGATATAGCGCTTGATCTCACTGCGAGATAGCTGGTAAGGAAATTTTACTCCCAGCCGATCCCAAAGCAAATCCGGCAGAGGTGGTGATAGGACTCCGACGCATTGGTTGTAGTGCATTTCCCCAACGAATTGCTTGCCCTCAATAATGGTGATCTGGATATTACGACCCATCTCACCTGCCATGCGCTGAAGCGCAAGCGCGCAGGCAGTGCCTCCTGGGCCTCCTCCGATGATTACGACATGTCCCTCCTGTAAAGGACCAAGCGACGGGGTCACGCTAACCTCCTCTCCGTTTAGGTATTATGCCATAACCTACGTGGATTAACGCAGCAGGATTAATGGCTGCCCGAAATAATTCACCGTAGGGCTCATCCCCGGTCAACATACCCCATAATACGCGCCTGTGCCGCTGCTCATTAATAGGTAGCGACATTTCCCATTGGATGGCGCCTTTCCAGGCTTTTAATACCAGGGGAGAATTTAAGACGAAATTCCATAAACGGAAGAGCAAGAAACCGTATGAATTATCTCTGGCAATTGAGCGGCACACGGGTGCGTAATATTGGCGAAAAGCGTCACCGGATATCCCCGCCCGAACGGCGGTAGAGATGGCATTCTTCGTCGTTTGAAATGCGGAACCGATCCCATCCTTGTAAAGTCGGGTTACTGCAGCATCGCCAACAGCCACCCACCGGTCTCCATAATAATGGCGGGCGGCACTCACGGCGATACGTGGATTGCATCCGCATAGGCTGCTGGAGGATCCGTAGTGTAATATTTCCACCAGGTTTTGAGTAGCGATGAATTCATCGACAGAATCACGAGTAAAACCTTTGCCGAGCAGGGAGATGTTCAAAAAGCGACCTTTTGGGATGATGGCACCAAAGCTCAGTCCTTTCGGAGATTGAAAATAAGCATTCACCTCATTGGGTTTCCAATCCTCCGGTCGCATGACTTCGTCCTGGGCCATGACCTCGGTCTTTGGTGGTCGATATCCAAAACTGCTATCCAGAGGAGATTTGCTGTTAATTCCAATTGCCAGGACCACGAAATCTGCCGGGAAATCACCCAACCTGCAGCTGACAACGGGAAGACCCTCCCAGCTCACCTGGCGCACCCGGCAAGGAATATGGATAGCTCCGCGAGCAATGGCTTGATGAAGCAAAAAATAATCGAAGCTGGCTTCCGGAGAACCTTCGATCATGCGCGGACCCCCGCCCCGATAAACACTCACAATACGGCGGGATGGGTCTGGTCGTTCGAGGTTAATCGATTCTCCATCCAGGTGAATTGTGTAATTTTGCAAATCAGCCTGGAGGATTGTATCCGGAATGGACAAACCTAATTCAGACAGATTACCCCATAATCGTGAGGAGAGAATGCCAGCACAACGATTGCATCCACTCGGACCAGACCTGGAAAAATCGCGTGGCTCGAAGATCTGCACTTCAAGATGCAGCTTATAAAGCTCGCTCAAATGGAGCAGATGCAAGGCAGCAAAGGAACCCGCCGGACCACCACCCACAACACATACCCGGCTATGCTCCCGCAGTCGCAAATCTGCCAGGGCATTCCTCCTTTGGACTTCTAACTCAACCAATACCAGGCAAACTAATTCACGTCAGCAGTATATAGAAATACAATTTTACCTGATTATTGTTAAAAGCAAGGGAGTGTAGAAAATCTGCTGTGAGAAATTATTAGGCAGACCTGGCTCGCATGGGTAGCAGAGAATTTGCTGTAGAACGAGGACCCCCAGGTGAGAATATTAAATTCTATAATCTCGATTTAAAAACTGCCGCCCAAAGAAGTAAATATTCCCGTCTCAGTTATGGCTATCTGAAAATTGTGAGCGGTTCTTATCAAACCATCCCACGTAATTTCTGCCCGGGTAATCCGCTACGGTTCTTTACACACCGACCTTGGCTTATTTTGCTTGTTCTTCTAGCTCGTGTAGAGACTGCATATCCCGTTTTAGATTGCGATTGCGAACGATCAAGCTGATTATATAAACCAGCATAACTCCGAATATGACTGAGTAACCAGCAATCATGTAGATCGTTGTTTCCGCGGGTGCCTGTTGAATCGCTAGCATCATCATAGTCATCATCCCAGTTATTGCAGGGTCTTTAATCTCAAGGTTTCAGTCTCTACGGCCAGCCTGCCGAGACGGATACGATGCCAGAGCAGGTCAGCGAAAATGAAAGAAAAGGTTAGCAGGCTGAACATGAAAGTTTGCAGCATTTTGGTGGTCATATCAAAGCTACCCTGAGCAGTCGCGGCTCCACTGCCAATGATCACCGGGTGGATGGTGCGGAAAATGCGGATCGAAATGAAAGTTAGTGGCACACTGAGGAAGCTCAGGATGGCATAAATCGCTCCAATGCGGGCACGCCTGTCGGGATCTTCGATGCCCTGGCGGAGCATAAAATAAGCCGCATAGAGCAGCTCGACGATCGCGGCTGAGGTGAGACGCGGGTCCCAGGTCCACCAGGTACCCCAGGTCCCACGTGCCCAGATTGATCCGGAAACAATGGCGATGAAGAAGAAGACAAAGCTGATCTCGATGGCGGCAATACCCGCGATATCCCATTTGGGGTCACCTTTAATCAGGAGTCCTGCTCCTGAAATGGCGGCTACAAGGAAGCCCAACATGCCCACCCAGGCATTGGCTACATGAAAGTAAAAAACTCGTTGGACCTGTCCCATAACAGCTTCCAAGGGGGCATAGAAGAAGACCATACCGACAGCAACCACAAATAACAGGAGTGTGACGATATCTAAAATCGTCAACAAGCGTGGCTTAGATTGCATGACTTATTCCTCCACAACATAATCAAAGACCATAAACGCAGCAGCGATGAAAATCACATCGTAAACAAGTAAAAGGTTGAGCCAGGGACGGATGTCGAGAATGTCTGAGCCCTGTAAGTATCCCATGCTGGCTTTTACTGCTGCGATCATCACTGGGATGACCAGCGGGAAAAGCAGGATGGGTAATAACACATCACGCGTCCGAGTTTGGACCGCCATGCTGGAGAGCAATGTGCCAACGGCCACATATCCCGTCGAGCCTAGCAGGATGACCAGGAGCAGACCGGGTTTGAACAGGTTTACACTATACAGCACACTGTAAGCCGGCAGTATGATTGCTTCGACGATGAGCATGAAGATCAGGTTGCCAATCGCCTTGCCGAAGTAAATGGCACTTCGGTCTACGGGTGCCAATAGCAAGCCATCCAAACAACCGCGATCCTTCTCCATGGCCATCGAGCGGTTCAATCCGATTGTCCCGGCGAAAGCAAAGGTAACCCATAACACGCCCGCGGTGACAGTGGCGCGTGCCTGGGCATCCAATTCGAGGGCAAAATTAAAGATCAGGATAACCAGGAGAGCGAAGACCAACATTGCGGATAGTAATTCGCGGCTGCGTAACTCGGTAGCCAGGTCTTTCCATATTATTGCACCCAATGTGCGTAAAAATTGACCTACGCCCGGCATTAAGCTTTTTCGTCTCACCCGATTTTCAGCTTTTGGAAGGAGCTCCATGGTCATCCTTATGCGATCGCCTGCCGGTAAAAAGCCAGTAGATGATCTGGTTCTATCTGGGCACGCGTGACAGAAGCGGTTATCACACCGCGCGATAAGATATCAAATCGCGATGCCAGGTCGGCAACACGTGCCAGATCATGAGAGGTCATTACCACAGTCCGGCCGCGGGCAGCAACTTCACGCAGAACGCCATCGAGCATCAGACAGGCATCCTGATCGAGACCGGTATGTGGCTCATCGAAGAGCACTACCTCTGGATCATGGAGCACGGCGCGACCTATAGCTAGTCGTTGCTGCATGCCGCGCGAGTAGGTGCGCACCAGCTCGCGCCTGCGGGCAGATAATCCTACCATTTCCAACACCTCAGTGATGCGTATTTCGGCCTGCGGCACGTCGTACATCCTGGCGTAAAAGCGGAGATTTTCTTCTGCGGTCAGGTCGCCGTATAGCAACGGCAGGTGTGACACCACGCCCAGCTTACGTCTGACAGCTGCAGCCTGGTGCGGGAGGGCGTATCCGGCGATATTTACCTGGCCCATGCTCGGTCGGGAGAGTGAAGCCAGGATGCGTAAGAAGGTCGTCTTTCCAGCACCGTTGGGTCCCATCAAGGCGACGAATTCACCCGCTTCGACCGAGAAATCCAATCCACGCAGGACAGTCTTTAGGCCGAAACGCTTCACCAACTTACGAACTGTGATCATGATAATGAGGTACTCGCTTGTTCTATTATTACAAATCCACCCAATCTAGCCGTCTTTTAAATTTCTCAGTCTGTCTTTTAAAACCGACCTGCGTTTCAGATAAGCTTCTTCAGGCAAGTTTCCAGCGTTGTATTGATCATCTAAAGCAATGATCGCGTCCATTAATGTATCTTCGTCATCGGGCGCACTCTCCAATTCCTCACCAGCTGAAGGTAAATCCATACCTTCATTCGCACCTTGCGATGCAATCCTGACCTGATTACGGCGGTATAACCAGACACCAGCGATGAGCAGTGCCACTCCGAAGGCACCCAGACCGGTAGCCAGGCTTTGCATTGTTCCCGGGCTGAACAAGGTGGTCTCAGAGCTTTTCGGATTACCGCTGAGGGTGAACTCGAGCAAACTCCCGGCGTCCAGTCTGCTGCCACTATATTTATGGTAGGTGATGCCTTGATAGGTAAGGATGCCCCCATCCTGAAACTCGTCGGCATCTAATTTCAGACCAATATCAGGTACCATGACGATCACTGCGCTGGTTGGTAAGGACATCGGCTGAGCGAATACCAGCTTGCGGTCATAGGGCATTTGGAAGGTGAAAACAGCCGTATAACTGCCCACTCCGGGGTTCACGGGTGCCGTGTCCGCAAAACCCCTGTCAACCGCCACATAGCGACCTCCAAGCTCACCATCCTGGAATTGCAGGTTGGAATAACCCTCAGGTAACGGGAAGGTGACCACCGTGCCATCCTGGTTCGGAGATATTATTGATTGCTTTGATGGATTGGAGATAATAAATAATTCGATGACCTGGGCTATTTCTGGCTGGGTGAAGTCGAATATAATATGCACCCGGTCGGTAGTTAACGCAGATGTATCAGTGGTGGTATTGTAGACGGTAATGTGGAGATTTATATCGGGTGTCGCCGGGTCAACAGTGACGATATCCGAGCCGTAGGTTCCCGAAGCAAAATGTGTCCCAGCCATAAACGCCCTATCTGCCGGAATAGCCACATCAGAAAAGGTATAAAGGCCATTTTCACCCGCCGTAAGGGTTTCAGAATAGGTCATTTGCATTTCATCGAAACCGTACAGTGTGACCGGCACATCAGACGGGGTGCTGCCGTCGGAACCATTAATCAGTTGGACCGCAATAATACCCGTCATGGGTGAAGTAGGCGAAATTTCTGCTGTCGGGGTAATCACCGGGCTTTGAGTCACAACTGCACTTGTATATGTTTCAAGGGTTGGCATGGCACTCGTCGAGGTCGTATTATTTGAGGTGGCCTCAGGGGCGGGATAGGCATTCAATGAGATTTCTGGTCTGGCATAAGTCAGAGAGCGCAGGTAGCTGACCAGTGCCCAGCGTTCGTTGTCATCTAATTTATCTTCAAATGCTGGCATATCGGGCAAGACTCCTGCTGATATAGCCTGATAAAGTTTGGTAGCCGAATTTGTTGCCATCACCGATTGATCAGTGAAGTCGGTAGGTGGTGTGGACAGGTTGACAGCATTGGAGCCGTTCCCATCCCCATCCTGGCCATGACAAACGCTGCAGTTCTTCTTATAGAGCGTCTTACCTTGGGCGACCTGTTCATCTTGGGCACCAAGATTCATCGCATAAGCCACCACATCCCATCGTTGACGGTCTGTCAGATTGGCGAATGCCGGCATAAACCGTTCCATGTTGCCCTGGGTGACGACGGCATACCAATCCGCTGGGGAATATAAGCGCGCAAAATCAGATAGACCGAGGGTGGCGACAGGCACGGACAATTGGCTGGCCTGAGGACCATCGCCTAATCCCTGAGAACCATGGCAGTCAGCACATTCCTGGTTGAAAATTTTAGCACCATCCACCAGGTCGGGGGGGACAATTGGGTAGACTGGACTATCACCGACCGATTTTGTGGTGGGTTGAGGAGGTTGCTGTTCCGATCCAGGAGGCGGTGTGATATCAGATACTAAAGAAAATGAACAAGCAGAGAGAGCAATTGCCAGACTTGCAAGAACGATAAAGGCAGGGATTTTATACATGAACACGCTCAAATATGTGATGAAGTCAAACTAATTTAGCCCCGCACTTTGGACAGAAATGATCGGCTGCCTGTACCGGGCGGCCACATTTTGGACAGAACCCGCCCGCTTTACCCTGCCTGCTTCGACGCCGCATTGCAATTCTTTGTTCCAGATCATCATCTGGAACGGGTGGAACACCATTTCCATTTTTTCTGGATACGGTAACGGCACCATCTTGTGCCAGGCGGTGGGAGGCGATGGCAGCTTCGAGGCGGTCTTCAGCGCTGTGCGTGGCAGGTATCACTTGATGAGCGTCGATTTGACGCAGGATGTCAGCTCCATTCTGGAGCAAAGACAAGCGCTGGGTTGGATAATTCTCCGATGGAATCTTGCCCAGGTGATAGTCATCATCCAATTCTTGTATGGCCGCAACCACCTGGTCTCGTTCGGCGAGCAGGGTGGAGAGTTCCAGGTCCTTATCGCTAACCGGGGATGGGTGCCGCTCCAAGAGTGGCCGACCGACAAAGATCACTACAGGGATCAGAAGGGCGAGGATTAGAAAGATAGAACCGATATCCATACGTGGCTTTGATAATATCTTCTAGTTTACGGACCCAGAAGCGGGTCGATGGCAGTCTTGATCTCAGCCAGTGAGGTGAAAGGGCTGAGCTTGACATAAGCTAGTTTACCTTGCTTGTCGATGATATAAGTTTCAGGCACGCCTGTGGTGCGATATGCCTGTGAGATGGTGGTGCCCAAATCAGGCCCGTTAGGGTAGGTTATCTTAAACCGCTCGATATAAGCTAACGAGGCAGACTCTGTATCCGTCCAGGCGATGCCTATGAAGAGCACATCACCGCGCGGCTGGTAATACTCCCAGGCCGATTCCAGGTCTGGGGCTTCCTGTTCACATGGCTTGCACCAAGACGCCCAAAAATTCACCAGGATCACCTTGCCTGCCATTTCTGCAGGACCAATCTGCTTGCCATCGAAGGTGGTCAAGGTGAATGAGGGTGGTTTCTGACCCACGGCGACAGGACCTTGTTGGTTGCGAAGCAACACCATGGCTACGACCACCAGCAAGCCCAATAAACCCACCCAGGCAATCATGCGGCCCCAGCGAGGGATTACTTTCTGTGAAGGCTTTTGTGCTTGTTCTGTAGTAATTTCTTCCATGTAATTCCCTGCCGATCAACCCTTCCGCACTTCATCTTCCAGGCGGTGGATATACTCATCCTGGGCTGCATCCTGTTCGGGAGTCAACCCGCTGCTGGAGGGGGGAGCATTTGATTCAGGTACGGTTTTATTCCATGAACGGTAAACACGGTAAAGGACGTAAATGCCAATCACAACTGCCACCAGTGGTCCTAGGTACACCAACAAGTTAATCCCCTCTGGTGGGGGAGTGCCCAAGACGCGCGCCCCATATTGTTTCACGAAATAATCTTTGATTTCCTGCTCGGTCTTACCGGCAGCTAATTGCTGGCGAATTAAATCCCGCCAGCGCGCGCATGCAGTGGTCGGGCAGACATCCAGAGGGGTATTTTCGCACACCGGGCAATACAACTGTTTGGCAATGGCATTGACTTGATCATCGGAAGGTGTGGGCTGAGATTGTTGGGCAGAAGCGACACCTGCCAGCAACAGGATAAAGCCTAAGCTAAATGCAATTACGAAAATGCTTTTTCTCATGGTGAATATGCTTTACTGGTAACGGGCACTGCCTTTTTGACCTGCACCTTCTCTGCTTCCTTCATTGGCATGGCAGCAATCAGAGTGCCGAGGATAAACACGATCATTCCTCGCCACAACCACCAAACCAAAGGGTTGTGATATACCTTGAAGGTCGCACCAGCCGTAGAGAGTGACTGCCAGTCGGCGAGGATCACATACAGGTCATCCTCGGGTGTGCTGCGTAAACCGACGATCGTGAGAGGTTGTTGAGATTCATAGTAATAATCGCGCCGTGGGTATAGCTCTCCTACGTACTTCCCGTCCTTATCGACACTCACCACTGCCCGGGCGATATTACGACCGTCCTGCGTGTCGAACACTGAGAGCGAGGTAAACTGGATCGTGTAGTGGCCCAGGCTGATCTCACCGCCCTGAGGGATTGTTTTTTGAGTCTCAGTCTGAAAGAACTCAATGCCGATGATCCCAATCGCCATCATCACCGCACCCAGGTGAACAATGTAACCACCGTAACGCCGGCGGTTTTTACCCGCCAGATGCCAAAGGGCGAGCGGCAGATTTTCCTGGCGAGCTTGATGGCGGGCCCATCCTGCCCTCCAGAATTCGTAAAGCGTTACCAGGGCTGCAAATGCACTCAGCCAAAGTGCTAATAAAGCCGTCCATAAGCGCATCCCAAAAACGATCAAAACCACCGGCACCAGCAGGGAACCAACGAAGGGCTTCCATATAGATCTGGCTATGGTTTTTGCATTGGAAGACTTCCAGGCCGATAGAGGCGCGATCGCCATCAATAATAGCAATCCTGCGAAGAAAAATGGGGTGATGTCTTTATACCAATTCGGGCCAACTGTCACTTTCTGCCCGTTGAACACACTTGAAAGCACAGGGATCTTTTGACCAACGATGCCCAGGGCTTCGGAAAGCACCGGATACCATACGCCAAGGAAACAAACTATGAACAAGAGTACAAACAACAGGTTGTTGAGCAGGAATAAGAACTCACGTGAGAAAATGGAACCCATTTCGACGCTTGATCTAAGCTCATTCCATCGACGGCTCAGCAGGGAAAGGGAAGCGATTAAGGTCAGGCCAATAAACCCGAAGAACAAGGGACCAATCGCACTTTGGGCGAAGGCGTGCACGGAGGATAGAAGGCCCGAACGAGTGAGGAAGGTGCCCAAAATCACCAGGTCATAGGTCAGGATGATGAGCAACATGTTCCAATGTTTGAGCATGCCACGTTTTTCCTGGATCATTACCGAATGCAGGAAAGCTGTTCCGGTCAGCCAGGGGATCAATGAAGAAACTTCGACTGCATCCCAACCCCAATACCCACCCCAGCCAAGCACGTCATAAGCCCAGCGGGCACCCAGCAATAGACCGAGTGATAGGAACAGGTATGCCACGAGCGTCCAACGACGTGTGATTCGGATCCAGCGGTCATCAGTCCTTCCGGTGATCAGGGCCGCTATGGCAAATGCATATGGGATGACAAAGGAAACGAAACCTAGATAGAGGGCGGGCGGGTGGAAGATCATCCCAGGATGGCGGAGATAGGGATTCATCCCATTACCGTTGGTCGGGATATATAATGAAGTTCCAGCGGGCTGGAACATGCCGGTGGTGATGTTCCCGCTAGGAGTCTGCCACAAGCTGGCAAAAGGGTTCTCAACAAATATGCTTAGGATCAGGAAGAATGCCAGCGTGATCAGGGAGACCATGATCACCCAGGGCAGGAATTCGCGGTCACGCTCCCACTTGCGTAAGGCCACGGCCGAGGCAAAGGCTGACATCAACCAGGACCAAAAGATGAGTGAGCCGGCCTGACCGCCCCATAATGCCGTGATGCGTAGTGACATCGGCATGCTGGTGCTGATAACCTCTGATACATATTGGTATTGGAAATGAGCGCCGACCAATAAGTAGATGATGGATACCGTGGTTATGGTGAGCAGTGGGAAGGTGAGCAGCATCGCGTTGCGAGCACTGTCCACCAGAGCTGGAGAGTTCCGGCGCGCGCCGATGTAGGCCGCCAGTATACCGTAAATCGACACCAGGAAAGTGATTAGCAGGGTGCCAAAACCAAGGTTAGCTACCATGTATCGATCCTGAATTTAAGGCGCGACTTGGCTGGGCACAGCCTCTTCATACTTTGTTGGGCATTTCAGGAGTAATTCATCAGCCTGGAAGATATTATCTTCACCCATATGACCGGTGATGATCGCTTGGGCTTCATCACGCAATAGGTCGGGCTTAGGTCCATAATAAAGCACATCCATGTGCGTGCGAGAGAGGTCAGTGACCGCAGCATGTAGAACAGCCGCCAAACCACCTTGGGCTTCGATCAATTTGTTATCCGCCGGCACATTGGCGATGGTGAAACTTAGGGCAAGGGTCTTTGGATCGTAATTAATCGAATCACCAATCACAGCACCCGAGATGCGCACATTTTGTCCAATAACAGATTGGCCGCGCTCCTTCAATTCATCGATCGTAAAAAAATATTGGGCATTGGCCCTGGTGGATGAAATAATCAAGTAGATGGTGGCAGCTACGATCAATAAGCCACCGATAATAAATTTCACCCGGCCTCCAAACCTTGGGCGCGCTTCAACGGCTTGTTCCATTCCTGATTCTCCTAATTGCTAAATAAGCATACTGAAGTGACGCACACAAATTTTCACATGTTTAGATTAATCCAGGGTGAGATATTACCTATAATAGGGTGAGAATGGCAAAATATCCAGGAATGGACTCATCCTGGATATCAATGACCATGGATGGATTTTTACTTGGTATGAATTTGGGTCCCGCAGTAACGGCAAAACTGATCACCTGGCAGAGCCCGCTTGCCACATTGTGAACAATAGATTGCGGTATCTGACGAGCCGGTATCTACCTCGGGTGAAGCCATCCTTACCCTTGCACGACGGCGACGAGCTCGAGAGAAGGGCTGTTGACGACCGGTTTGCCAAAACCAGATAATGCCTCCAACGATTAGTCCTGCCCCCACTATGCCCAGGATCCAGGGGAGCCATGTGGATACATTAAGATCAGGGGCTGAACTTTGAGGGATGGATGCACTGGGTTGCACGGGTAAATTTTCAGCACTCAAGGCATCGGTTGATTTTTGGTAATCGATCGTTATGGTGATCTTTTGTCCTGCAGGGATGGTGCCTATGTTCTGGGTGAAGTAGGTCAGATTATCGCTGCCGGTGGTCCCTGCACCCAGGCTGGGCGAGATGCGCATATCCATGGCGTCCAGGGGTTGCTGGACCTGAATGATGAATTGGGATACTGCGTAATCACCTGACCAAACATACTGGTAATGCCGTGCAGTGCCTTCCTTCTGCAAGCTTGTATCATAAAACTCCAGACGGACGTCGGAATTTGTGGTGCTAAAGTTGATCGTCGACCAATCTCCAGTCACCTGGCGGGTGTATTTTAGATCGTAAAGCAGACCATCAGGTTGGCGGGTCGCGACTGCGTATGGATTACCAGCGGTAAGGGGTATACGCACTGAAAGCGCAGCAGGGTAGGTTGTGTCAGCCGAGAGTGTCATATCATAAATGATCAAGGCACTCGGTTGATCATATTCGGGCCAGATCTGGACCTGCAAGGAATTGATCGTTATTGGGTCCTGAGCGCGCGCTGAAAGTGGGAAAAACAAAGATATGATCAAAAGTAGTGGCAACACCCATTTATGCATAAAGAACCTCATTGCGAATATGACTAATCTTACCATGCCAGCCAGATTGCTGGAATAGCCTGTGAGCGAAGGCTGAACGCTAAACGAAAATCAGTCAGTCTCTTTTCTGGGATGTATATGACAAGAATGTAATTGACATTAATCATATATTATGATAATATAATCATATAATATATAAATATATTATACAGGAGGCAATGGTGGCGAAACCTGACACGTTACAAATAGATGACCTGACCAAGCTTTTTAGCCGTAAGGCATTTTTGGAGAAATTTCCCCAGATGCTTAAGCACGCTAAAGCCAACCAATTGGAAGTTCCGCTTTCCCTGGCGTTAATCGATATCGATCATTTCAAATTGATCAATGATCAGCATGGGCACGTCACAGGGGATAATGTGCTGATAGCCCTGGCAAAAATCTTACAATCCCACGTAGGCAACGATGCATTAGTTGCCCGTTATGGAGGGGATGAATTTGTGGCCGTTTTTCCAGGGGAAGAAAGGGAGCAAGTTTTTTTGGAATTAGAAAAAATCAAGCAAGATGCGAGCCAGCGGGAGCTGGTCGCTGAGGATGGAGACAATATAAAAGGCCTCTCCTTTAGTGGAGGTGTGGCGTCCTTTCCGATCGATGGACGGACCGAAAATGAGCTCTTCCGCAAAGCTGACCATGCCTTGTATAGGGCTAAAGCCAGTGGACGTAAACAGATCAGACTGGCATTTGAGGAGCGGATGGTGCCAAAAACCACCCACTACACGCAAATCCAGCTCGAGCGGCTTTCCAAGCTGGCAGAAAACCGGGGAGTGAGTGAGGCCGATTTACTGCGCGAGGCTATGGATGATTTTCTAACTAAATATGGGGTGAATGATATCGAGACTTAAACAATTTTGTCTGCTTCATTCAATAGCAGAGCGTATATGGCGCGCCAGCTCCGAGAAAGCTGTCGAATAACGAATATCCTCTATCCTGGGGCGTGGCAGCCTGACTGCCAGGTCGAGGCGCAGACGACCTGGCCGGGAGCTGAGTACCAGCACCCGGTCAGCCAGGAAGAGCGCTTCGCTGATGGAATGGGTCACCATGATCACCGTCTTGCGTCTGACCTGCCAGATACGGGTCAGCTCAGATCCCATCCGCTCACGCGTCAGTGCATCCAGCGAACCGAACGGTTCATCCAATAGCAGGACATCCGGCTCGTGGATTAAAGATCTGGCGATGGCCACCCGTTGGGCCATTCCACCTGATAGGTCGCGGGGGAGTGTGGCTTCGAATCCAGTCAAGCCAACTAACTCGATCAATGCTTGGGCTTTTGCCATGGCCTCCTGGTGGGGGATATGTTGAATCTCCAGGGGCAGGAGTATATTTTCCAGCACGGTACGCCAGGGCATCAGGTTCGCTTTCTGAAACACCATTCCCACACCATGTCGTGGAGCTTTCAGGGAATGATTTCCGAAGATCACTTCTCCTTGAGTAGGAGGCAACAGCCCGGCTAAAACGCGTAGTAACGTGGTCTTACCACAGCCAGAAGGGCCCAGCACACACACAAATTGTTCGGCATTCACCGCAAATGAGAGGTCATCCAAAGCTTGCAAGCCACTGTTGCCATCCGGGAATATAGTGCTGAGATGGGAAACCTGCAAGATGGGCTGAAGGCCAGATTGGTCCATTTGGGTTAATCCTGTCGCGTGTTCATGGAGCTTACTGGCTGGGAAGGAAATCATTACTGAATACCTGGTTTATATTCGTAGGTTTGGTCAGGAGACCCATATCGAGCAGCACTTGCTGGGTGTTTTCCCATGCAGCTGGATCGGAATATCCCAATCGTTCAGACTTCCAGAATTCGATCGAAGTAGTCAGCACCTCTTTTTGTATCGTCTGGTCTGCCTGAGCCAATCCTTCTACGTACTCAAGGCATGTATGATAGGCCTCATCCGGATTGGCTATCGTATCAGCGATCCCTTTGAGCATCGCCTGGTCCATCCTGCGGACCAGGTCAGGGTTCTGTGAGATAGTCTTTTCATTGGTGATCAGCCCATTAGATACAAGGTGGGTGTAATCCTTGACCTTAATTTCATCAATCTGGTACCCCATGGCACGCAATTGCACCGGCTCGTTAGTCGTATACACAACCACTGCCTGATCCTGGTCGCTGATCAGAGCCTCCACCTGATTGTAGCCCACTGAATCTAGGGTAACATCACTTTCCTGTAATCCCACCTCCTTGAGCAGAGCGCGCAGTCCGATGTAACTCGTTCCATATAACCCTGGAAGACCGATGTGTTTCGCTTTCAAATCCTGAGGAGTAAGGATGCCCTGTCCGGTTTTTGATACGACCGAAACGGGATAATCCTGATACCAGGCTAAGACGTAAACGACGGGTAAGCCTTGGGCGCGCGCCAGCAACACCTGATCGCCCGATACGACCGCGAACTGCAACTCATTCGCACCTACCAGCGCAACAGCATCCGTTTCCAGGCTATAGTCGAACTCGATTTCTATCCCAACCTGGCTGAAATACCCTTTTTCGACTGCGATATAGAGGGGTGCAAATTGGACGTTGGGTATGTACCCCAAAGGCAAGCGAATGTGCACGAGTGACGGGGAGCCCGTCTCAGATGGAGCAGGATAAGTACTTTGATCAGTTACACCGCTGCTCGACGGAGCAGGATAAGTGCTTTGATCCGACACCCCAACGCTCGCCGGGGCAGGATAGATGGATGCACTGCCACATGCGCTAGATAGGATCGCCACCAACACCAAGATGACCAGACCATTTTTCATATTCCGAACTCCTTGATAATCATTTCAGCCTGTTTTTGCTCCTAAATCACTATTCAATAAAACCTTAATTTCTTGCTGTTGCCACTTGAGCAGGTGTTTTTCGACCAGGGAAACTGACCCATATAATATGAGTGCCAATGCAATCAGGGTGAAGACGGCCACAAACACCAGGGAAGTATCGTATATACCCCGACCCACATTGACCAGGAATCCAAGCCCGCTTTTCGCACCTACAAACTCACCCACCACAGCTCCAATCACCGATAAGGTAGCTCCGATGCGTAAACCACCCAGGAAAACGGGCAGGGCGGCAGGCAGCTCGAGAAATCTCAAAGTTTGCCACCGTGTAGCTTGCAGTGAGCGCATCAGGTCACGCAGGTCTTCAGGGACAGAACGCACACCCACGACAGTGTTGACCAGCACCGGGAAAAAGACGATCAGGGCACACACCAGGATCTTAGAGAATAGTCCTGGTCCAAACCAGATCACCAGCAGTGGTGCGATGGCGACGATTGGGATCGATTGGCTGGCAACAATATAAGGAGAAAGCAAGCGTTCCAATTTTAGAGACCGTGCCAGCAGATATCCCAGCACCGTTGCTACACTGACCCCCAGCACCAAACCTGCCAATACTTCGCCTAAGGTGACGGCGGTATTACGCACCAGGCTGCCATCAGCGATAGCCTGGGCGAATCGGAGACCAACTATCTCGGGTGAGGGGAGTATGAAGGCTGGAAATCCCCCTAATGAGGCAACCAATTGCCACACCAGCAGCATAATCAATATCGAGAGGACAACCAGCCATGAATTCGTTTTCATTTAATCAAAAACCCCGAAGGGTTCTTCGGGGCAATGTAAATGTCCTATCATACTTATCCCTGTGGTTTCTACACAGGTGAATAGTCTGAATAGGTCGCAGACCTTCTTTCATCCGGACTGTACCGTCGGCCCCGGAGTTTCACCGGATCATGCCATTGGATTGGCTCGTGGGCTTTACCACCGGTCGGGAATGGACGGAGTAACCGCCTTCACCCTGCCCCGAAGGTTATTCAATTAATAATGATTATATCAGAGTGTGAGCATAGGTCAACTGGTTAGCTTGTTAGAGTTTTATAAGAACCACCTGCCCCAGCTTGACGTACCTATCCCGTCATGGTATCATTTTAGGGTTCATTTTAGCACTCTCGCATTGAGAGTGCTAAATTATAGGGAACGCGTATGACCATTATTACCGAGCGTCAGAAATTGATCTTAGCACTCGTGATCCACACTTACGTGGAGACTGCCCAGCCGGTGGGATCGAAGGCATTAATCGAACGCTATAAGCTGGATACCAGCTCGGCCACCATTCGCAATGATATGGTCGAGCTAACCGAGGCAGGTTACCTGCGCCAGCCATATACCTCCGCCGGGCGTGTGCCAACCGAAGAAGGCTATCGTTATTTTGTCAGGCAATTGATGGGACAGACTGAGTTACCCGCCCACACACGTCGGACAATCACTCACCAGTTCTATCAAGCAGGCCGGGATGTGAACCGTTGGATGCGCCTGGCAGCTTCGGTATTAGCCCACCAATCCCAGGCGGCTTCCTTGGTCACTTCCCCCCGACCTGAATCGGCCCGCTTCAAACACCTGAGTTTAATTTCCACCCACGGGCGGCAGGTCTTGATGGTGATGGTGTGGACGGGTGGTCAGGTGCGCCAGCAGATGCTCACCCTGGCAGAGCCGGTCTCTCAAGAGCAGCTGTCAGCGGCTGCCAGCCATATTAACCTGGTTTGCCAGGGATTGGATGCAGATGGGATCGCGGCATTGAGTGGTCAATTTGATGCCCTTGAACAGGATGTGATCAAGCTCACGCGGGAAGAGTTGGAACGGATGAAGCAGGTTGTATCCGGTGAAGTGTTCCGCGATGGGTTGACCAATGTGTTGGCTGAACCAGAATTCGCTGAATCAGAATCGGCACGTAAGGCTTTACGTGTGCTGGAAGAGCGCTCGATGCTGGAAGACTTGCTTTCCCGGACAGTTCTGACCAGTGGCATGGATGATGTCCAGGTCCTGATTGGAGGTGAAGGCACGTGGGAAGATCTGCGCGACTGCTCAATGGTGCTGGCGCGTTATGGCGCACCTGGACTGGTGACCGGAGCCTTGGGCGTCCTCGGTCCTACGCGCATGCCTTATGGGCGGACAGTATCTGCCGTACGTTTTGTATCGGGTCTCTTGAGTGACCTGGTGATTGAAATGTTAGCTGAAGAATCATAAGGAGTGTGATGCAAGAATGCCGGCAAAGAAACATAAACCAGATGAAGAGGAAAAAATAGTCGAAGGAGAAATTATCCCGGAAGAGCCTGAGGTTCCTGCTTCTCAAGAGCCTGCCGCGGAAGTTCCGGTTGTCATCCCGGAGGAAGAGATCGCCCAGCTGCGTGCCGACCTGGATGCAGCCCTGGCGAAGGCGGATGAATATCTGAGCGGCTGGCAGCGAGAGAGGGCAGAGTTTTTTAATTATAAAAAGCGCATGGAGCGTGAATTATCCCTGGGTGGGCAAAATGCATTCAGTAATGCTGTTCGCCGCTATCTGGACATCGCAGATGACCTGGCAAGGGCTCTGAAGAACAAGAATCGCCCAGCCGAAGGCAACGGAGCAATTTGGGCAGATGGAATTGATTTGATCTACAAGAAATTGGTTGGGGCATTCGAAGCGGATGGGGTAAAGATGATCGGCACAGATGGCAAATATTTCGACCCCAACCTGCATGAAGCCATCTCTCACGAGGATAGCCCAGACCACGAAAGTGGTCAAATTATCGAAGTTGTGCAGGCTGGTTATATGCTGGGAGATCGGGTGATTCGTCCGGCGCGCGTGCGGGTTGCGCGCTAATCGTAAATGACATTATTCAAATTAATTTGATAACTAATCAACAATCAGGAGAGTAACAGAATGGGAAAAATAATTGGTATCGACCTGGGTACAACCAACTCGGTGGTGGCGGTGATGGAAGGTGGTGAGCCGACCGTTATATCAAGCGCTGAAGGTGAACGGCTGATACCCTCGGTGGTGGCGGTGAATAAAAACCATGAGCGCCTTGTTGGGCGTGTAGCACGCAACCAGGCTGTGGTCAACCCGGAGAATACGATCTTTTCAATCAAACGCTTCATGGGCCGCAAATTCGATGACCCTGAGGTTAAAAAAGCCTTATCTCGCGTTCCATACAAGGTGGCTAAAGCTCCCAACGGAGATATCCGTGTTTATTTGGACGGGCGCGAATATTCGCCTCCCGAAATCTCTGCCATGATCCTGGCGAAGCTAAAAACGGATGCAGAAGCATATCTGGGTGAGACAGTCACCCAGGCAGTCATCACTGTGCCAGCTTACTTCAATGATGCCCAGCGCAATGCCACCAAGGATGCTGGGAAAATTGCCGGGTTGGATGTCTTGCGCATCATCAACGAGCCGACCGCCTCATCCCTGGCTTATGGTCTGGACAAGAAGAAGGATGAGGTGATCGCAGTTTATGACCTGGGCGGTGGCACGTTTGATATATCCATCTTGGATGTTGGAGATGGTGTCTTCCAGGTGCGCTCGACCAGTGGCGATACCTTCCTGGGTGGGGATGACTTTGACATGCGCCTGATCGATTACCTCGCCGATGAATTCAAGGCGTCCAATGGCATTGACCTGCGCCAGGACCGCCAGAGCCTGCAACGCCTCAAAGAAGCTGCTGAAAAAGCCAAGATTGAGCTCTCCAGCATGATGCAGACGGAGATCAACCTGCCATACATCACCGCGGATGCGTCTGGTCCGAAACACATGGTCATGACCTTAACCCGTTCGAAATTGGAGCAGCTGACGGGAGATCTGATCGACCGCTCATTGGGCCCTGTAAAAACTGCCCTGCGCGATGCCGACCTGGAGACCTCCAAGATTAACGAGGTGGTGCTGGTGGGTGGAATGACGCGTATGCCAGCTGTGCAGGAAGCAGTCCGCAAGCTGTTCAACAAGGAACCGCACAAGGGCGTCAACCCAGATGAGGTAGTGGCGATTGGTGCCGCTATCCAGACAGG
>Ga0153916_10000627_pt1 | contig 24220 bp, 15 predicted proteins | sample Opewatmetagenome_FD_109642 | JGI IMG/M metagenome (GOLD analysis project Ga0153916, IMG submission 109642) | Freshwater wetland microbial communities from Ohio, USA - Open water 3 Core 3 Depth 4 metaG | ecosystem: Environmental > Aquatic > Freshwater > Wetlands | place: USA: Ohio, Lake Erie...
AAATTGAAAAGCTTCATACTGAAGCAGATGAAGACCCATCGCACCATGACGGTTGCGACCGTTCGTCACGACGGTTGGCCCCAAGCCACCACGGTCGTCTACGCCAACGACGGGCCTAATCTCTATTTCGGCTGCGATCTGGACAGCCAAAAGGTGTGGAATATCTCGCGCTGCAAGAAGGTCTCGGTCGCCATCGATGGGGACGACAAAGATTGGACCAGGCTCAAGGGCCTGTCGCTCGCGGCAACCGCCAAAGTGCTTATCGATCCGAAGGAGATCGACCGCGCCCTGACTCTCTTGGGCCGCAAATTCCCGGCGCTCAGCGGGAGCGGCAGGCCGGATCCCAGCGAAACGGCGGTGGTCAAACTCCAGCCGAAGGTGATTTCCGTCATCGACTACGAGAGGGGCTTCGGACATACGGAATTGGTCCGGGTTTAGGCCTCGGCCGGCGCCCGCGGTCCTGCCGCGGCGGCTGACGGCCGGTATCGGAGCCCGAGCGAACCTAAGGGTCAGCCATCAAGCCGCTAACAGGCGAAGGGTGAAGAGGTGACATGAAGAAGAGAACCATACCGGGCCCCGTCCAGCAGTCTGGCAGACGACGCTTTGGCCGTGGGCAGTGGGATCACATCCTCGATCCCTATAAGCGCAGCGGCAAGCTGCATGAGCCCACCGTCTGCCCGCAATGCGGGGCGGTCTTCCATAAGGATCGGTGGCAGTGGATCGCGCGGCCCGCGGACGCCCGGGAGGAGTTGTGCCAAGCCTGCCACCGTATCAATGATCAGTACCCGGCGGGTATCGTCACCCTGACAGGCCCCGTGGCTCAGCAGCATAAAGCCGAGATCTTGGCGATTGCCCACCATCAAGAACAGGTCGAGAAAAAAGAGCACGCGCTGAACCGAATCATAAGCGTCGGAGAAGTGCCGGACGGGATCGTGATCAGCACGACCGATATCCACCTTCCGCGGCGAATCGGCGAGGCGGTGAAGCGAGCCTTTCATGGCGAGCTCGACATGCATTTCGACGAGCATGGCTACTTCGTTCGTGTCAATTGGCAGCGGCAAGACTAGCCAGGAAATGATCTGACGGCCGCGCCGAATGGAGCGGCCGCGGTGTCGCATCGGCGACGCCGGCATTTGACGGTGATCCTGATCGCCCGGCGTTTCCCGGGAGGACCGATACGCGACATGCCTAGCCGTATGGCGACATCCCATGGAAAAGAAGGCCTCGCTGAGCACTGCAATCTCTCGCCATATCTGGGAAACGCGCTATCGCTATCAGGAAGATGGCCGCATTCGCGAGGCGCGTATCGCGGACACGTGGCATCGTATCGCGGGCGCGCTGGCAGCCGTGGACTCCGGCGATAGGTGGCAGCGCCCGTTTTTCGACATCCTCCAAGATTTCCGCTTTCTTCCCGGGGGGCGAATCCAAGCCGGGGCCGGCACGAACCGCAGCGTGACGCTGTTCAACTGCTTCGTCATGGGACCAATCGAAGACTCCATCGGCGGCATCTTTCGCGCGCTCGAGGAGGGGGCGGTCACCATGCAGCAGGGCGGCGGCGTGGGCTACGATTTCTCCACGCTGAGGCCAAAAGGCATCCGTGCCAAAGCCGTTGGCGCCATTGCCTCCGGCCCGGTCTCCTTCATGGACGTCTGGGACACCATGTGCGAGACCATTCTCTCCACCGGGGCCCGGCGTGGCGCCATGATGGCCACGCTGCGCTGCGATCATCCCGACATCGAAGCCTTCATCGATGCCAAACGACAGCCGGGGCGACTAAGGCACTTCAACCTGTCCGTTCAGGTGACGGATTCCTTCGTCGAGGCGGTGCGGCAGAATGCCGATTGGCCTCTCGTCTTTCCCGCGACCGCGCTGGAGCGCGGAGGCGAAACGGTGATGCGGGAATGGCCCGGCGCTCCGACAGCCGTGCCGTGCCGCATCGTGCGGCGCGTCCCCGCTCGCGATCTTTGGAACCGAATGCTGCGGGCGAGCTACGACACCGCGGAGCCAGGCGTGCTGTTTATCGACCGGATCAATCGCATGAACAATCTCTGGTACTGCGAGCATATCAGCGCGACCAACCCCTGCGGCGAGGTCCCCCTCCCGCCATATGGCGCCTGCGATCTTGGCGCAATCAATCTGACACGGTTCATCGAGAACCCGTTTTCGGCGGAAGCGCGGTTGGACAGCGCCAGGCTCGCCACCACGGCGGAGGTGGCCGTGCGGCTGCTGGACAATGTGATCGATGCATCCCGCTTTCCGCTCGCAAAGCAGCGCGAGGTCGCTCGGAGTTCGCGGCGGATCGGCTTGGGGATTACGGGCCTGGCCGATGCGCTGATCATGATAGGGCTGCGCTATGGAAGCGCGGCATCGCTCGCCTTCGCTGCAGAGGCGATGCGCACCGTCTGCCACACAGCCTACCGCAGCTCCATCGCGCTGGCACGGGAGAAGGGGTCCTTCCCTGCTCTCGATCGTGCGCGATACCTCGAAGCTCCCTTTGTTCGGACGCTTCCCGCCGACATTCGCGAAGGCATCGCGCAACATGGCATTCGAAACAGCCATTTGATCGCGATTGCACCTACAGGCACCATCAGCCTTCTCGCGGGGAATGTTTCGAGCGGGATTGAACCCGTGTTTGCGCCCCGTTATCTCCGCACTATTCTCGACGAAAGCGGGTCAGCAGTGGAATTCGAGCTTACTGACTATGCCGTAGCGCTGTGGCAGCAAGAGTCCGGCCGCGGATCAGAGTTGCCCGCTGCCCTGGTCACCGCGGCGGACCTGTCGGTCGAGGCGCATCTTGACATGCAGGCGGCCCTCCAGACCTATGTGGACAACTCGATCTCGAAGACGATCAACGTCCCGCAAGATTTCCCCTTCGACACCTTCGAGCGCATCTACGCGCTGGCCTATGACAAAGGTCTCAAGGGCTGCACCACTTTCCGGCCGAACCCAGCGACCGGTGCGATCCTGACGAACGCATACGAAAGCAAGGAAGCGCCGCATTGCTGCGTACTCGAACGCGAGGCCGATTGAAGTGGATGCTGCCCTCACCAGCGCGCCCGTCTGATATGATTTCTTGGCAAACGGAAGACGCCGCTATTTCGACCTACCGGTCAGGCCGCCCTGCCCGCCTCTTCGACTTGCGCTCGATCGGCGCAACCTGGAGCGTGGCGGTGCGCCCACCACCTGGCAGGCGGGACAGAAATAGGCTGTGCGCCCCGAAAACTTGAGAACGTCGATCGCACCTCGGCAACGCGGGCAAGGCGCGCCCTGCTCTCGCTTGGGAGTAAGAAAGCGCTTCGGTAATCGCTCCGTCAGTTCCTCCGAGCCGCCACCGCGCGCAACGGCAGTTTCAAGAACCTTGCGAAGAGTCCGATAAAGCCGCATGAGGTCGGTGTGTCCAAGTGCCTTGACTGGTGCCTGCGGATGAATTCGTGCTTGGAACAGGATCTCGTCCGAGAAGATGTTGCCGATGCCGCTGACGAGTGTCTGGTCCATGAGCGCGGCCTTGACGGTTCCTCGGTTCGGCGCAAAAACCGCAATGAAGGCGGCCTCGCCGAGTGCAGGATCCAGCGCGTCGGCTCCGAGCCCCTGTTTTTGGACGAAGGCATCGGCATCGTCGACGAGAGTGATGCTGCCCAACTGGCGCCGGTCGTCGAAGGCGAGATGACTTCCATCCGCGAAGTCGAATCGCACGCGGTCATATTTGGGATCATCAGCCATATTCTTGAAATGGAGCAAACGCCCGGTCATGCCGAAATGGAGCGCGAGCCAGCGTCCATTGTCGAGCTCGACCAAGAGGTGCTTGCCGTGCCGGCGCGCACGCTTCATACGCCGATTGCGGACCGCCGCTCGCAGCTTGGCGCCGGGTAGAGCGAGCACCTTGGCTCTGCGAATCGTCACGTCGGCGATCGTTCGGTTGAGCGAGGTCGCCACGAGATGATGGCGAAAACGCTCGACGTCTGGCAGTTCGGGCATCGCTGGCCTCTTCGTTTCAGGGCATCCGTTACGACAACGTCACCTCGAGTCCATCATAAGCAAAGCAGGTTTAGACCCCTTGCTCGTGGCCTGTGACCCTGAGCTTGGCGCCAACGCGGCGCTTCTCTCCTTCGACGATCCTGCTGCCACAATGCGTGAAGATCGCCCGCCGCCTGCCCGCCTTGCGACACCGGCCGAGAGGCACGCGAACCGCCGTATGGTCGAAGAGGCGGGCCCCTTGTCGGTGCACCGTCGGATGCGTCTTCGTCGCGGCGTCGCGCACAAGAGAGCTCGATCCCTGAAAACGCCGCCTCGCGCTCCAGGATAGCCACGACGTCGGGAACATAGAAGAGGGAGGTCACGAGTGCCGATTCGGCACCGTTGGAAGGTCGCATGAGCCTGAACGTGACCATCGTTCCGATCGGGAATCCTGACCCCAATGTTCTTCGCACGCTTGCGAATGACCTTGCAGCCATCGGGTTCGATGTGGAGGCAACGAGGGGTGAAGCAGTACCCGATGTGGCCTATTCGGCTCGGCGCAAGCAATATAAGGCGGACGCGCTCCTCACGCCGCTCGGGAGGTATGGCGGAGACCGTGTGCTTGGCGTCACCGACGTCGATCTCTATGTCGATGGCCTCAACTTCGCTCTGGGCTTGGCTTCGGAGCGTGGGCGTATTGCGCTCATCTCCCTGGCTTGCTTGAGCCTGGGCGCCGGTTCTGGCCAATTGCGGACGCGCGCGTTGAAGGAAGCCGTGCAAGAGCTCGGGCACAGCTTAGGGCTCGGACATTGCAGCGATTCCAACTGTGTGATGCACTTCAGCAATTCCCTTGCTGACACGGACCGCAAGATGAGCCGGTTCTGCGCGACCTGCCAAGACCGGCTGGGTCATGCAGGATGGCCCACAGCCGAGTCGTAGGGAGGAGGTATCGGCGGACGGCTCGGTCGTATTCGTTCCGGCGGCCGACCGTTCGATGCGGCCCGATCAGTTTCGCTCCTGGATAGGCGGCACGCCGCGTCGGTCCCGTGCTCCAGCCCGCCCAGACGCGGCCTCGGCAATGGCAACCCGACGTTTGACCCGGAGGAAGCTATCTGGACTGACCGATATTGAGTCGATTCCGCATTCCACCAGAAACTCGGCGAATTCCGGGTGATCGCTCGGCGCCTGGCCACACAGCCCTACCTTAACGCCGGCCTGATGGGCTTCCGCAATTACGCTTCTGATCATCCATTTCACAGCCTCGTCCTGCTCATCGAAGAGTTCCGCGAGGTCCGCCGAATCGCGGTCGACGCCAAGCGTCAGTTGCGTCAGGTCGTTGCTGCCGATGGAGAAGCCGTCGAAACGCTCTGCAAAAGCGCGGGCCAGGACAACGTTGGAGGGGATCTCGCACATGACGTATACCTCGAGCCCGTCCTTGCCCCGCTCGAGGCCGTTCGCCGCCATGGTCGCAAGCACGCTGTCGGCCTCCTTAATGGAGCGACAGAACGGGATCATGACGATGACGTTCCGGAACCCCATTGTCTCGCGCAGTCGGAGGATGGCGCGGCATTCGAGCGCAAAGCCTTCGCGGTAGCGCGGCGAGTAGTAGCGAGACGCGCCACGGAAGCCCAGCATCGGATTTTCTTCTTCCGGCTCGAACTCGCGACCGCCGATCAGATTCGCATACTCGTTCGTCTTGAAGTCGCTCATGCGCACGATCACCGGTTTCGGATACTGTGCCGCAGCGATGCGAGAGAGGCTGCGAGCCAGGCGGTCGACGAAATACTCAGTCCTGTCGGCATAGCCCTGCGCAAGTTCGGCGATGGAACGTCGCGCGTCCTCGTCCTTCAGCGTATCGTAGCGCACGAGCGCCATCGGGTGGACCTTGATTTGGTGGCTGACCACGAATTCCATGCGAGCGAGACCAACGCCATCGGCGGGGAGCCGCCACCAGCGGAGTGCGGCCGCGGGGTTTGCCAGATTGAGCATGACCTTGGTGCGCGTTTCCGGAATATCTCCGAGATCGAGATCCGCGACTTCGTAATCCGCCCTGCCCTCGTAGATGAAACCTTCGTCGCCCTCGGCACAGGAGACGGTCACCTCCTGGTCGTCGTGGAGAATGCGGGTCGCCTCGCCGGCCCCGACGATGGCAGGAAGACCGAGCTCCCGGCTCACGATGGCTGCATGCGACGTCCGTCCGCCATGGTCGGTGACGATGGCTGCTGCCCGCTTCATGATCGGCACCCAGTCCGGATCGGTGGTTTCGGTCACCAGGATTGAGCCGTCGACAAAGCGGTCGATGTCGCGAGGGTTTTGAATCATGCAGACGGTTCCCGCCACCACAGCATCGCCGATGCTGAGGCCGGTGACCAGCTTCCGTCCCTTCGATTTGACCCGATATGTCTTGAAGACGTTCGCTTCGCGCCGGGACTGTACGGTTTCGGGGCGCGCCTGGACGATGAAGAGCTCGCCGGTTTCGCCGTCTTTGGCCCATTCCAGGTCCATAGGTTGGCCGTAATGGTTCTCTACGAGGCACGCCCATTGCGCAAGAACACGGATCTCCCGGTCGTTCAGGACGAATGCAGCGCGCTCCGACAGCGGCGTCGGTACATTCTTCGTCGGTATGTCCCGGTCGCTCGTATAGATCGCCTTTCGTGCCTTCTCGCCGCACTTCTTCTCGATGATCGGCACGACCGCGGGATCCGCAAGGAGCGGCTTGAAAACCTGATATTCGTCCGGATCGACCGCGCCCTGCACGACACTCTCGCCGAGTCCCCAGGCTCCATTGATGAGCACCACCTTGTCGCAGCCGGTCTCGGTATCGATCGAAAACGCCACACCGGCGCCGGCGAGATCTGATCGCACCATCTTCTGCACGCCGATCGAAAGTGCGACCTTCAAATGGTCGAAGCCTTTCGCTTTCCGGTAGCTGATCGCCCGATCGGTAAAGAGCGAGGCGTAGCACCTTCGACATGCATCAAGCAGCGCGGTTTCGCCGCGAATGTTGAGATATGATTCATGCTGGCCGGCAAAGCTGGCGCTTGGCAGATCCTCGGCAGTCGCGCTCGAACGTACTGCAACGTCGGCGTCTTCTTTTCCCACGCGCGAACACAGATCGCGGTAGGCGGACCGGATGGCGTCCGCAATTTCGTGGGGCCACTCGCCGCGCAAGAAACAGCGACGGATCGCCTGGCCAGCCTCGACCAGGGTCGCCTGGCCCGCCGCGAGATCTCCGAGCGTGGAGGCGATGGTTCCCTTTAACTTGTTCGACTCGATAAAGCGCCAATAAGCGTCTGCCGTCGTCGCAAAACCGGGCGGCACATTGACACCCAGCGGTGCGAGATTATGCATCATCTCGCCGAGGGACGCATTCTTGCCGCCAACACGGGCCACATCATCGCGCCGCAGATCTTCAAACCAGATCACTTGCGCGCCATTTTGGATCACCGTGCCCTCCCGTTCGACGCCTGGTCCTCGGCAATCTCATCGACCGAGAAATCGACACCCCCACAATCTCTGCAATCACCTGCCCGGCGGCGCCCTTTCAGCGATCCTCCATCATCGCGAGCCAGTCCGACGACAGTCCACGGCCGATAGGGGCCCGGTCCGCGGACGCAGTGCGCAAAACCGAGCGCAGCGCGCTCAAGCCGTCGCATGGGCCCTGATATTGGTGTCCAAGCTGCGAGGCTCTTCGGGGCTGCTTTTCATCAGCGATTGGTAGATTGCGAGATACCGCTCCGCCGACCTGCCCCAACCGAAATCCTGCCGCATCGCTTCGAGTTGGATTCTGCGCCAGGAGAGTGGTTGTCGGTACATTGCGATTGCGCGCTCGAGACATGCACACATATCCGCGGCTGTCGGGTCATGAAAGACGAACCCTGTTGCTAAGCTGCGGCTGATCGCCTCGGCCTGAGCATCCTCGACAGTGTCTGCCGGCCCCCCGACATGGCGGACGATCGGGACCGCACCGTAGCGCATGGCGTAAATCGGCGTCAGGCCGCAAGGCTCGAAGCGCGACGGATGAAGCAGCATGTCGGCGCCAGCCTGGAGCCGATGGGCAACGGCTTCGTCGTAACCGATATGCGCAGCGACACGCCCGGGATGCCGGTTTGCCAATACCTCAAATTCCTGCTCAAGCGCCCGCTCACCCTCCCCGACAAGAGCAAACTGCACGCCATCCTCGACGAGGCGCGGCAAGGCCTCGATGACGACGTCCGCCATCTTCTGATGCGTGACACGGCTCAAGAACGCAATCAGCGGCCGCTCCGGCTCGACATCGAGCCCGAGTTCCTCCTGAACCAGGCTCTTGCATGCCCGCTTTCCCGAGATGTCGGCATGGCTATAGGCGCAAGGAAGATACCGGTCGCCTGCTGGGTCCCAGACGCTATAGTCGGCGCCGTTTAAAATTCCCGTGAGATCCCGGGCTCTCTGCTGCAGCAAGCCCTCCAGCCCGTATCCGAACTCCGGCGTCCTGATCTCGCGGGCGTAGGTGGGACTCACGGTCGTCAGCCGGTCTGCATGCGCAATCCCAGCCTTCAGGAACGAGATGTTGCCGAAGAATTCCATGCTGGCCGCGTCCTCCGCCCTCGGCAGGCCAAGGCTCGCCACCGTGTCATAGGGGAACAGCCCTTGAAACGCCATATTGTGAATTGTGAATACCGTACCGGGACACGGCACCGGCCGCGCGGCGGCAAATAAGGGCAGCAGGCCCGCATGCCAGTCATTGGCGTGAATCACATCGGCCCGCCAGTCAGGATCGGCCTCACCGGTGGCGACGCGCCATGCGGCATGGTTCAGGATCGCGAAGCGGATGGCATTGTCGGGCCAGTCCTCCCCGTTGCGATCCCGATACAGCCCGCCTTCCCGCTCGAAAAGCGTTGGACAGATGACGAGCCACAGGGGCAGACCGGTGTCGGGCAGCCGCGCCGCCGCGAGATGAACTTCTCCAACGCCAGGAAAATTGCGCAAACAAACGGTATGGCGCGACAAACCTGATACCCGATCGAGCACTCCCGGGTAAGCCGGCAGAATCAAACGAATATCGACGCCGAGGTCGGCCAAGGCCGCAGGAAGCGCTGCGGAGACATCGGCGAGGCCGCCTGTCTTTGCAAGAGGGAAAACCTCGGAGGATACGAACAGAACCCGAGGCGTTGACATCTTCATCGCTCCCTGTCCGCACTCGAGTTTCGTTTATTATTACATTAAAATATGACGGTCCTGTCGCGCGAATCCTTGACCTGGATCAAGCCCGATCGAGGTTTTTTGGGGATAATTTAGCTGATATACTTCTGCGCAGGGGCGGATTTTTGCACTGCGAATAGCGGAGCGGTCCATGACACCCATCGATCCGTTCCTGCAGCGCACGCACATCGCCTACTTCTCCATGGAGATCGCCCTCCGCAGCGAGATGCGCACCTACAGCGGCGGATTGGGCGTTCTGGCGGGCGATACCGCGCGCTCCTGCGCCGATCTGGAGCTGCCCGTGGTATTCGTGACGCTCGTCAGCCGCTCGGGCTACTTCCAACAAGCGATCGACCCTGCCGGGCGCCAGACCGAGCGCGAGGACCGATGGGATCCGGCCATCTGGTCGGTACCCCTCGGCGCTATGGTGGCGGTCCAAATCGAGAAGCGCGAGGTCTGGATCCGTCCGTGGCTGTACATCTATACCTGCCCGCTTGGCCATTCGATCCCGATCCTGCTTCTCGATACCGACCTCGAGGAAAACGGCGAGAACGACCGCCAGATTACGCACGATCTTTATGGCCGCGACGAAGCTTACCGCCTGAAGCAGGAGATTGTGCTCGGCATCGGCGGCGTGCGCGTGCTTCAGGCGCTCGGATTTTCGATCCACACTTACCATCTGAACGAGGGCCATGCGGCGCTATTGACGATCGAGCTCTTGCATCGCTTCCGGCAACCTGTCCTTGGCCTCATGCCTGGAGAATCCGCATACGACGTTCCCCGGGTGCGCAACCTGTGCATCTTCACCACCCACACGCCAGTCGAGGCGGGGCACGACCGGTTTTCCTACGACATGGTCGGGCGCATTCTGGAGGACCTGATCGAGATCGACGAGTTGAAGCGCCTTGGCGGAAGCGATCGCCTGAACATGACGCGCCTCGCTCTCGAGTTGAGCGGCTATGTCAACGGCGTCGCCCGCCGCCACGCGGAAACCGCGAACCACATGTTCCCAGGTTTCCATATCCACGCGATCACCAACGGCGTGCATGTCGGCATGTGGACCCATGACAGCTTCGCCCGCCTCTATCAGGCGAGCTATCCACACTGGGGCCACGAGCCCGAGGTCCTGGTCCGCGCCGATCAGCTCGACGACGCCGCGATCTGGGCCGCTCACTGCGAGGCGAAGAAGGATCTTCTGGCGCTGATCGAGCGCCAAAGCGGTGTGGTCATGGACCCCGATCGGCCGATCCTTGCCTTCGCCCGGCGGATGACTGGATACAAGCGGCCGACGCTGTTGTTTGCGGATATCGACCGCCTCGCCGCCATTGCGGGGCGATTCCCGTTTCAAGTGGTCGTTGCCGGCAAGGCCCATCCCCATGACGGCGAAGGCAAGCGCGTGATCGAAGAGATCAACGGCCACATCCGAGCGCTGAAAGGCACGATTCCGGCGGTGTTCCTGCCCAATTACGACCTGGATCTGGCGAAGGCCCTGTTGGCAGGAGCCGACCTCTGGCTCAACACGCCGCAGCCGCCCCTGGAAGCGTCGGGCACCAGCGGTATGAAGGCCGCCCTGAACGGCGTTCTGAACATCGGCATCCTCGACGGATGGTGGATCGAGGCCTGCATCGAGGGGGTCACGGGATGGGCGATCGGCCGAAGCGGCGATGCCCCATCCTGGTCCCGAGACGCAGACTCGCTATATGACAAGCTTGAGCATGTCGTCCTGCCGCTTTATTACAACGACCGTGCGCGCTGGATCTGGATGATGAAGCAAGCGATCAGCAAGATCGCCAGCCATTTCAACAGCCAGCGTATGATGCGCCGCTATGCGACCGAAGCTTATATCCGCTAGCGAGGTCGGATCGGAGTCCGACAGGCCCGACTGTGGCCTGCCGGAAGCGGCATGGCGGAACATTGCCGCCGGCGACTGCGACGATCCCTTCTCGGTCTTGGGCATGCACCGAGAGGAACAATCTGGCGCGTTGGTGGTGCGCGCGTTTCTTCCACAGGCGAGTGCGGTTTGGCTCCTGTACGCAGCCACAGGCGACGTCGCTATCCCTTTGTCTGCGACCCGGCATCCGGGTCTCTTTATCGGCCGCTTTGAGCCTGGGACCGGCCGTTTCCCCTATCGCCTGCGCATCAAAACCGAAAGCGGTATGGATGATGTCGAGGATCCCTATCGATTTCCGTCAATCTTGTCGGATTTCGACATTTATCTGTTAATGGAAGGCACTCATCTCGCCGCTTACGACGTCCTGGGCTCCCACCCCATGACCTTGGACGGCGTTGCCGGCGTCGCTTTCGCCCTTTGGGCACCGAACGCCAGGCGCGTCAGCGTGGTGGGCCCATTCAACGACTGGGATGGCCGCCGCCATCTCATGCGGTGTCGCTACGGTTGTGGAGTGTGGGAGATTTTCATTCCCGGCATCGCCGAAGGGGAACTCTATAAGTTCGAAATAAAGTCGCAGTCGGGCGAACTGCTGCCCTTGAAGGCCGACCCGTATGCCTTTCGCAGCGAGCATCCGCCCGCGACTGCGTCCATCGTCTATGATCCGTCACGCTATGCGTGGCGGGATGACGCATGGTGCGTCGCGCGACACCACAGCAATGCCCGGACCGCGCCTGTCTCGATCTATGAGGTGCACCTTGGCTCATGGAAGCGGGACCAGCAGAATCGCTATCTCAGTTATGATGCGCTGGCTGACGAGCTTGTGCCTTACGTCAAAGAGTTGGGCTTCACGCACCTCCAGCTCTTACCGATCTGCGAGCACCCGTTCGACGGGTCCTGGGGCTATCAACCCTTGGGCCTTTTTGTACCGACTGGCCGGTTCGGTAATCCCGACGGCCTTTGTCGCTTCGTGGAGCGCTGCCATGCGGAAGGCCTCAGCCTGCTGCTCGATTGGGTACCCGCCCATTTCCCGGAAGACCCACATGGCCTCGTACGGTTCGATGGAACCCACCTTTATGAGCATGCCGATCCGCGCCGCGGCCGGCACGCCGACTGGGGTTCCCTCATCTACAACTATGGGCGCAATGAAGTCGCGAATTTCCTGATTTCCAGCGCGCTGTTCTGGCTTGATCGCTATCACTTTGACGGCTTGCGCGTCGATGCCGTGGCTTCGATGCTTTATCTCGACTACAGCCGAAACGACGGCGAGTGGCTGCCCAATGAATTCGGCGGGCGCGAAAACTTGCAGGCGATCGCCTTTCTGCGGCGTCTAAACCAAGCGGCTCTCCGCCGCGATAATGGCATTGCGATGATTGCCGAGGAATCGACCGCGTGGCCGATGGTTACGAGGCCGCCGGAGGTCGGCGGCCTGGGATTCAGCTACAAATGGAACTTGGGCTGGATGAACGACACTCTGCGGTATATGTCGCGCGATCCGCTAATCCGGAAATATCATCACGACGAACTGACATTTGGCCTTCTTTACGCGCACAGCGAAAACTTCATCCTGCCGATGTCTCATGACGAGGTGGTGCACGGCAAGCGTTCTCTCCTGGAACGGATGCCCGGCGATTCCTGGCAGAAGCTCGCCAATCTAAGGCTGTATTACGCCTTCGCCTTCACCCAGCCCGGAAAAAAGCTTCTGTTCATGGGCAACGAATTCGCACAGCACCGCGAGTGGGATCACGACCGCGGTCTCGATTGGCACCTGCTTGACGAGCCCGATCACCGCGGCATTCAAGATCTCGTCCGCGATCTCAACCGGCTATACCGCTCGACCCCATCACTCCACGAGCTTGACTGTGAGCCGGCCGGCTTTTCCTGGATCGACTGCCACGACTATGAGCACAGCACCATTTCCTACATTCGCCGCGGCCGCGATCCGCGTGACTTCACGATCACGGTCTGCAATTTCACGCCGGTGGTGCGCTCCGGCTACCGCATCGGCGTGCCCGCGATGGGAGGCTATCGAGAGCTGTTGAACACCGACTCGGGACATTATGGCGGCAGCAATATTGGCAATCTGGGAGCTGTTGCTGCCGATGAAGTTCCAATGCACGGCCATCCTTATTCGGTGAACCTGACGCTCCCACCCCTCGCGGCGCTCATTCTTCAGCCCACCGGTGGTTGAGGGGGCTGGGACGATGACCGGCTCCTATGCACTGCGAGCTGGCTGGCCCCATCCGCTCGGTGCTACCTGGGATGGTCGCGGTGTTAATTTCGCGATCTTTTCCCAGCACGCGGAGCGTATCGATCTTTGCCTCTTCGACCGCGTCGGCCAGCGCGAGACGCAGAGGCTCGCACTCGGCGAGCGGTCGGATGATATCTGGCATGGCTATGTCCCCGATCTCCTGCCGGGCCAACTCTATGGCTATCGTGTGCACGGCCCCTACGATCCCGGGAACGGCCACAGGTTCAACCCGAACAAACTTCTGATCGACCCGTATGCCAAGGCGCTCCACGGCCACATTCTGCCGGATGAGGCACATTTCGGTTATCGCGTGGGCGACGCTTGTTCCGATCTCTCGTTCGACGTGCGCGACAACGCGGCCTATATGCCAAAATGCCGCGTCGTCGGTCGCGACGCCCAGATCACGCCCGATCGTGCACCGGCCACGCCATGGAGCCGAACCCTGGTCTACGAACTTCATGTCCGCGGCATGACCATACGCCACCCCGAGGTCGCGTCGGCCTTGCGCGGCACCTTCGCCGGCCTCGCAACGCCAGCCTTGATACAGCATCTGACGTCGCTCGGCGTGACTGCGGTCGAGCTCATGCCTGTGCATCCGGTAGTCGATGAGCTCCGGCTAACTGCGCGAGGCTTGAGAAACTACTGGGGCTATAATCCGCTGACGTTCCTCGCGTTGGAGCCGCGCTATTGTGCCGGTGAGGGAATTGGCGAATTCAAGGCGATGCTCCATGCCATGCATGATGCCGGCATCGAGGTCATCCTCGACGTGGTGTTCAATCACAGCGGCGAAAGTGACGAGCTGGGGCCAACTCATTGCTTTCGTGGTATTGATAACATTGCCTATTACCGACTCGATCCATCGAATAAGCGTTACTATCTGAACGCCTCGGGCTGCGGCAACACACTGAACCTCGCCCACCCTCGCGTTCTCCAGATGGTGATGGATGCCCTGCGCTACTTCGCCTGCGAAATGGGTGTAGACGGGTTTCGGTTCGATCTTGCCGTGGCCTTGGCTCGCGACGGCAATCGCTTCGAACCCGCCTGCGACCTGTTTCAGTCAATCGCCGCCGATCCCGCCCTGTCCCGCCTCAAACTGATCGCCGAGCCTTGGGATGCTGGCGAGGACGGCTATCAGCTCGGCCGATTTCCGGCGGGCTGGGGTGAGTGGAACGATCGTTTCCGCGACTGCGTGCGTCGATTCTGGCGCAGCGACGCCGGCCAGGCAGCGGAGTTGGGCTTTCGGCTGACCGGCTCCAGCGACCTGTTCGGTCGCCCCGACCGAGGCCCGCTGGCGAGCATCAACTTCATAACCGCTCATGACGGATTCACGCTGCAGGACCTCGTCAGCTACGACCGCAAGCACAACCTTGCCAATGGTGAAGATGACGCAGACGGTACCGACCGTAACTTCAGTTGGAATTGCGGCGTCGAGGGGCCGAGCGAGGACCCAGCGATCCGCGTGTTGCGCCTCCGGCAGAAGCGCAACCTCATGGCGACGCTCCTCCTGTCGCAAGGCGTTCCTATGATCACCGCCGGTGACGAGCGTGGCCGCACTCAGCGCGGCAACAACAATGCCTATTGTCAGGACAACGAAATTGGCTGGATCGACTGGGCACCGCTGCCGAGCGACGATCGCGCATTCTTCGATTTTGTCCGAACTCTCGTCGGGCTGCGCCAATCGCATCCGACGCTTCGACGCGAGCGATTTTTCGAAGGTACGGTCGAACCCGTGTCCGAGCTGAAAGATATCCTCTGGCTGTCACCCCGTGGCGAAGAAATGACCGAATGCGATTGGAATAGTCCGTATGTCCGTGCGCTCGGCTTCATCGTCAACGGCGATGTCGCCGCCGCCGATACCCTTCTCGTCCTGATGAACGCAGGCGTAAAGACAGAGATATTCACACTGCCGGAAGCGGCCCATGGGTCCAACTGGCAGGTGGTGCTGGATACCGCCCAACCGGAGCCCGCGATTGGCAAGGCGCCTCTCGAGGCCAATGCGTCCCTTGCGCTCTGTGCGCATTCGCTCGTGGTCTTGTCCAGGTTCGCCGGCACGCCGGGTTAGGTCGAGGCATCATGTCACGCGATCAACTGATCGACCGCCTTGCGGCCCTCGCCGGGATCGAGTCCGGCTATTACGACATTGCAGGGACGCGTCATGAAACGTCGATGCAAGTCAAGGCTGCGCTCCTTGCGGCCATGGGTTTCGATCTCTCGAACGACAGTTCGCTCGTTGAGTGCATTGCCCAGCTTGAGGAAGGACCATGGCACCGTTGGCTTGCGCCGGCTCTCATATTGCCGGCCGAGGACCGCGCGGCCATGCTCGAAATCTCACTACCGGCGCGGCTCGACCAGAGCCGGTTCGCTTGGATGATCGAGCTGGAACAAGGGGGGCGGCGGCACGGCGAGTTTCGTCCGGAGCAGATTGAGGCAATCGAGGCCCGCGAGATCGACCGCCAGCTCTTCCTGCGACGGCGGCTGCAGCTCAATGCCTCGCTTCCGCCAGGTTATCACCGTCTAACCTTGCACGGGCCCGACCGGGCCGACGAAGCATCGCTGATCACCGCACCGCCGCAGTGCTATCTGCCGCCCGTCTTGCGGCAATCCGACGTGAAACTGTGGATGATCAGCGCTCAGCTATATGCGCTGCGCTCACAACGCAACTGGGGCATCGGCGACCTCGGCGATCTGGCACAACTGGTCGCACAATCCGCGGATGCGGGGGCAGCGGGCGTCATGCTCAATCCCTTGCACGCCCTGTTTCCCGATGCGCCCAGCCATGCAAGCCCCTATTCGCCCTCGAGCCGCCTCTTCCTGAACCCCCTCTATATCGACGTTACGGCGACTCCGGGGTATGCCCGCTGCGAGGCCTCGCATCATGTCATGGAGGCTATTGGGGGATGTACCACGCTAAGCGAGCTGCGCCGCACATCGCTGATCGATTATGAGGCGGTCGCGAGAGCGAAATTCCCTGCTCTAGAAGAGACGCACAGGACCTTTCGGCGCATCCACCCGCGGGACGAACCCTGGCCCGGAACGCTCGATGAATCGTTCCGCGCATTCCGGATCCGCGCCGGAGCTGAATTGCGCCAGTTCGCCGTATTCCAGGTGCTCGATGAAGTCCAAACGACCATAAGCGGACGCCGAGTTTCATGGGTCGACTGGCCGGCGGCGTATCGGAGCCCTGCTTCGCCAGCGGTTTTGGCGTTCGCCGATGCGCATGCCGACCGTGTCGATTTTCACGAGTATCTACAATGGCAGATCGATGAGCAGCTCGCGATGGCCGCCGCCAACGGCCGCGAAGGCGGCATGACGGTCGGATTATGCCGTGACCTTGCCATCGGCGTAGACGGCAGCGGCGCCGACGCTTGGAGCCTGCAGGATGTCCTGGTGGAACGGGCGCGTATCGGTGCGCCGCCGGACGATTTCAACGTGCAAGGGCAGGAGTGGGGCATCCTCCCGATGAATCCGCTTGCGCTGCGCCAGCAGGCCTACCGGCCCTTCATCGAGCTTCTGCGCAGCAATATGCGCCACGCCGGCGCAATCCGTATCGATCACATCATCGGGTTTCAGCGGCAGTTCTTCGTGCCGGTCGGCGGTAGGGCGGTGGACGGCACTTATGTGCGCTACCCCTTCGACGACCTGTTGGCGATTACGGCGTTGGAAAGCCATCGCAACGGCTGCATGGTCGTCGGCGAAGATCTCGGAACCGTGCCCGAGGGATTCCGCGAGCGGATGCGTGCGGCAGGAGCACTCGGAACCTGCGTCCTCTACTTCGAGAAGAATGGCACCGGGCGGTTTCGCACTCCCGCCGACTACCCTGAATTGGCGGTAGCCAGCGTCACGACGCACGACCTGCCGACGCTCGCGGGCTATTGGGAAGGCCGCGACATCGAGTTTCGCGGCGCGACGGGCGCCTATACGCCGGCCGAGGCCGAGCGCGCCGCTGACGTGCGCCGTCAGGACAGAGCCGCGCTGTTCCGCGCATTGATTGATTGCGGATTGATCGCGGCGGAAACCGATGAAGAGGTGGTCGTGCCCGAACGGATGGACGCGAGGCTGGCGCGCGCTGTTCACCTGTTCCTTGCTGCCGCGCGGGCACGTATTCTTGCGGTCCAGCTCGATGATCTGGTCGGAGAGATCGATCAAGTCAACATGCCGGGCACAGTGCGTGAATATCCCAACTGGCGGCGCAAACTCTCTTGCGATCTGGAGGATCCGGAGATGAGGCACAGCCTTGGCGCGCTCGCGGGACAGCTTCGGACGGTGCGGCCGTCATGAAGCGATTTCGCTCCGCGGATGCTCTATCGGGCCCGCACGTACCTCCCGCACCGGCTCCGCATTCCACACCATGCGGGCATATTCGCGCACCACTCGGTCGGTCGAGAATCGACCCATGTTGGCGATATTGACGATGGCCTTGCGCGACCATTCGTCGGGATTCATGTACGCATCATCCACGCGGTCTTGCGTCGCGACGTAGGCCGCGTAATCCGCCAACAGCATATAGTGATCGCCATGGCCTATGAGACTCTCGACCAGGGGCACGAACAGCTGCTGACGATCGGGAGAGAAATAACCATCCCGGATCATATCGAGCGTTTCCCGGAGCTCGGGATTTGAGTGATAGAGCTGGCGTGGATCGTAGTTCCCGCGCGCACGCAGCTGGCCGACCTCTTCATGGGAAAGGCCGAAGAGGAAGATATTGGCCTCTCCGACTGCTCGTGCGATCTCGTTGTTCGCTCCATCTCGTGTCGCTATGGTCAATGCGCCGTTCAGCGCGAGCTTCATGTTGCCCGTGCCGGACGCTTCGGTGCCAGACAACGAGATCTGCTGCGAGAGGTCGGCCGCAGGCATGATATCCTGGGCTGTCTGGACGTCATAGTTGGGGACGAATACTACCCGCAGCAAGTTGTGCACGGCGGGGTCGTTGTTCACGACGTCCGCCACGCAGTTGATCAACCTGATGATGAGTTTCGCCATGGCATAGCCGGGCGCCGCCTTGCCCGAAAGAATTACGGTCCGTGGGGTCATGTCATCGGGAGCGCGGCGCCGGATCCGGTTGTATCGCGTGATGATGTGGAGGACGTTGAGCAGTTGCCGCTTGTACTCGTGAATCCGTTTGATATGCACATCGAACATGGTCTCTGGATTCACCATGAGGCCCATCCGCTGCTCGAAGAGCGCAGCCAGGCGCACTTTGGCGGCCCGCTTGATTCTTCGGAATTCGCTTCGGAATTCGGGGTCCTCGGCGTGCGGTGCGAGGTCGGCGATGTGGTCGAGGTCGCGGGTCCAGCGGTCGGAGATGCGCGAGGAAATTAGCGCCGCCAAATCCGAGTTTGTCTCGGCGAGCCAACGGCGGTGATCCACGCCATTGGTCAGGTTGACGATGCGCCCCGGGAAGAATTCATCGAAATCCTTGAATATCGACGTCCGCATAATGCCGGTATGCATCTCGGATACGCCATTGACGCGGTGGCTCCCGACGATCGCGAGATTTGCCATTCGCACCGACCGCGGCGGGTTTTCATCGATCAAGGACATGCGTCGCAGTTTATCGAAATCTCCGGGATATCGATGCGTTGCCTCGCGCAGCAGGCGGTGGTTGATCTCATAGATGATTTGCAGATGACGCGGTAACAGGGCACCCAAAAGGTCCAGGGGCCAGCACTCGAGCGCCTCGGAGAGCAACGTATGATTGGTGAAGCCGAAAGTGCGTACCGTAACGTCCCATGAGCGATCCCATCCCATTCCATATTCGTCGACCAGGATGCGCATGAGTTCCGGTATGGCGAGTGCCGGATGGGTGTCGTTGAGCTGGATCGCTACCTTCTCCGGCAGCAGGTCGAGCGAGCCGTGCTTCTTCCGAAAGCGCGACAGGATGTCCTGAACCGAGGCGCTGACCAGGAAATACTCCTGCTTGAGCCTGAGCTCGCGACCCATGTCGGTAGTGGCCGTGGGATAAAGGACCTTAGAGAGGGTTTCGGACTCGCTCTTTTCTTGAACCGCCTCGATGTAATTCCCGCGATTGAAGTAGGTTAGATTGAAATCCGTCGTCGCCTTCGCCGACCACAGCCGGATCGAGCTAACCGTATCGTTGCCGAAGCCGATGACCGGAATGTCATAGCCCATCGCCATGATGTCGTCGGCATCGACCCAATGGCACAGAAGTTCGCCCTGCCAATTGCTGACCTGCATCACATGGCCGTTGAAATGCACGGCATAAATCACGTTGGGCCGGCCAAACTCCCAAGGGTTCGCGTTCTTCAGCCAATTCTCCGGATGTTCCACCTGTTCGCCATTTTCGATCTTCTGGCGGAACATGCCGTATTCATAGCGAATGCCATAGCCGATGCCGGCATAATGGAGTGTCGCCATGGAATCCAGCAGACACGCGGCCAGACGGCCAAGGCCGCCATTGCCGAGCGCGGGCTCAACTTCGCATTCACACAGAGTGTCGAAATCGACTCCGAAATCGGCCAGGGCCCTCGTACATACGTCGAGCAGTCCCTGGTTCCTCAAACAGCTCTTCAACAAGCGGCCCGGCAGGAATTCGAGCGAAAGATAATAGACCCACTTGGCGTCCCGGGAGAAATTGCGCCGCCATGTGAGGGCGCGCGAGGCGCTCAGCTGTTCGCGCAGGTAATAGGCAAGCGCGAAGAACCAATCCTGGGTCGAAGCAAAGGCGGGGTCGCGCCCCATCGCCTGGATCATGCTGCGGGCGAGATCGCGTTTAACGGCCTCAAGACTGGTGTCCGTCGTCGCGAAGGCCTGTTCGAATGCTGCCTGCTGCCTCGCATCGCTCACGGATCGCTCCTATTGCTGCGGTTGCGCCGCTTCCGATAGGCCGCCCGCCGCACCATGCCGGCAACTCACAACATGGTGGATCGAGAACAACGGGATGGGCGACGGTTCAGAATCGCGAACGTTAGGCCCGGCAGCCTCGATCTCCGGAACCGGGAGCGCATGCTCCAGTCACTGCAGCGACATGGGCGTGCGCAATAGCTCATGGGCTTATCCGGCGCAGATGCCGTAACTCTAATCCTCATGTTACGACTTGTGGCCTCTCTTGACTATGATCGCCTTGGCGGCGGCGGAGCAATATCCCTTTCACAGGAGAGTGGGTGGTCCGCTTCGCCCCGGCCAGCGCTATTGCCAATTGATCAATGTCCCTCCGGTCGCGTTGAAACGCGCGCGACGTCGTGCTTCCTTCTCCCGGCCACGCAAGAGAGGGAACTCGCATAGTCTGACAGGCGACCACGAAATGCACACCTTCGCCGGTCTCCCACGCCGAATTGCCCGCCGTCAATGCCGATAGAATAGCGGACATTGCCGCAGGAGAAGGCAAAGCAGTTCACCATATCGTCAAAGGTGCGGCGCTCTCCTTCACCGTGCCGATCCTGCTGCCCAAGACCGGCGGCAGGCTCGATCACTTGAACGTCGCGCCCAACGACGTGACCTGCATGGTCAGGCTCGGGATGGAGCCCGATCTCGACCGGGTCAAGGAGACCAGGTTCCAAAGCGCCTGTCCCTATAAGCCGGTCACGCTCACGCTCCATTCGGGCCTGTTGCTGCACCGGCGGGGCGGGCCGGAAAGATCCGCGACGATGACGAGCGCATCGCGCTGCAGGGTCATAATGTGCGGGTCAACGGCACCAAATCCCGCATTGGTGAGGGTGCAATGCGCGGCCGCAGCCGCTCAATGTGTCTCAGCCGGCGCCGCCTTGGGCGGCGCCACCTTGCGCATCAGCGGCACCATCGTGGTCGCCACGACGAAGCAGCCGAAGATGATCAGGAAGGCATCCGCAAAGGTCTGAACCTGCGCCTCGCGCCAAGTGAGAGTCCAGAGCTGCTTCAGGGCCGCGGCCTGACCGCCCAGCGCATCGCCGCCCATCGCGTCGGTATAGATGTTGCCCAGGCGGTCCATCAGCTCGCCCAGCGCCGCGTTGGCCGCGTTCAGATGCTCGGCCAGCCTGAGGAAATGCAGGTTGGTGCGGTCGTTGAGGATCGTGGCGCAGCCGGCGATGCCGATGGCGCCGCCCAGGTTGCGCATCAGATTGAAGAGGCCCGACGCGAGCTTCAGCCGCTCCGGCGCCAGGCCGCCAAGCGTCAAGGTCACGGTCGGCGCCACGGCGAATTGCTGGGCGAAGCCGCGGAAGGCCTGTGGCAGCAGCAGCTCGCGCCAGCCCCAGTCATGGGTGATCGGCGTGAAGTTCCACATGCTGAGGGCGAAGCATCCCAAACCGAACATCATCAGCCAGCGCAAGTCGAAGCGCCGGGCGCAAAAGGTGTAGATGGGAATCCCAAGGATCTGGAAGATCCCGGTGGAGAACACCGCGAGCCCGATCTGCAGCGCGCTGAATCCCCGCACATGCGCCAGGAAGATCGGCGTCAGATAGATGGTGGCGAAGATGCCGACGCCGGTGACGAAGGAGAAGAAGCAGCCGAGTGCGAAATTGCGACTCTTGAGCGCGCGCAGATCGACGACCGGGTTGGCAAAAGCGAGGCTCCGCCAGATGAAGGCGACGCCGGTGACGGCCACGGTCCAGGCGGTGGTGCGGATCGTCTCATCCTCGAACCAGTTCCAGCGCGGGCCCTCCTCCAGCGTATAGGCGACGCAACCGAGAAAGACCGCCATCAGCGCCATGCTGAGATAATCGGCGCCCCGCAGCAGCGGCCAGTTCGGGCGGTCGATCCGCACCAGGATCGGCACCACCACCGCCACGAAAATGCCGGGCACCAGATTGATGAAGAACAGCCAATGCCAGGAATAGCTGTCGGTGATCCAGCCGCCGACGGTCGGACCCAGGGTCGGCGCCAGGGAGGCCAGCGCGCCGATCGTGGCCGCGGCGATGACGCGCTGATGGCCGCCGAAGAAGATGAAGGCCGCCGTGAAGACGGTGGGGATCATCGAGCCGCCGAGGAAGCCCTGCAGCGCGCGGAAGACGATCATGCTCTCGATGTTCCAGGCCCAGCCGCAAAGCAGGCTGGTGACGGTGAAGCCGACGGCCGAGACGCAGAACAGCCAACGCGTCGACATGACCCGCGACAGCCAGCCCGAGAGCGGGATCACGATGATCTCGGCGATCAGATAGCTGATCTGGACCCAGGAGACTTCATCGGGGCTGGCGGAAAGGCCGCCGCCGATATCGGCCAGCGAAGCCGAGACGATCTGAATGTCCAGAAGCGCAATGAAGAAGCCGACGCACATGGTGGCGAAGGCGAACACCTTCGCCGGCAGCGAGAGCGCGGCAGGATCGAGGAAGGACCCGGCTGCAGCCCTGCCGGCCGTGGCGGTCACGGCGTGCCTCCGGTCGTGGGCCGCAGATCGACCGCGACCGTGACCGAGAGGCCGGGGCGCAGGAGCCCCAGTTCCGACGCATCGCCATCGAGCAGGATGCGCACCGGCACACGCTGCACGATCTTGGTGAAGTTGCCGGTGGCATTCTCCGGCGGCAGCACGCTGAACAGGGAGCCGGTCGCGGGCGCCAGGCTCACCACATGGCCGTGGAATTTGCGGCCCGGCAGCACATCGGCTTCGACCGTCGCTTCCAGCCCCGGCTGCATCCGGGCGAGCTGGCTCTCCTTGAAATTGGCATCGACCCAGAGACCGCGGGCCGGGACGACGGCCAGGAGCCGGGCGCCGATCGTGGCATAGGCGCCGTTGCGCGCGGCACGGTTGCCGATCACGCCGTCGATGGGGGCCCGCAGTTCCGTATAGCCGACGTCGAGCTGCGCCAGATCGCGCTCGGCCACCGCCTGTGCCAGCGACGCCTCGGCCTGCTGCTTCTGGGTGTCGATGACGTCGAGCTGACGCTCGGCCGCGTCGAGCGCGGCCCGCGCCTTCTGCCCGTAAGCGAGCGCTGCCTTATAGATGGCATCCGCCTGCTGGAATCTCTGGATCGAGGCGTCGGCTGTGACGGAAAGCTTCTGATAGCGGCTCTGATCGTCGCGCGCGCGGACGATCTCGGCATCGGCCGCGACGATATCGGCCTGCATCTGCGCCACCACCGCCTCCTGCAGCCGGCGGGTGGCATCGAGATTGGCGAGGGTCGCCTGCTCGGCCGTGACCGCGGCCTCGGCCTTGGCGAGCGCCGCTTTGTAATCGCGGTCATCGAGCTTCACCAGGAGATCGCCCGCATGCACGGCCTGATTGTCGGCGACCGCAACCTGGGCGATGAGCCCCGAGACCTTCGGCGCAATCACCGTCACATCGCCGCCGACAAAGGCATCGTCGGTGCTCTCGATGAACCGACCCGCACGCCACCAATCGTAACCGTACCAGACAGTGCCCAGCGCGATGAGCAGGCCAAGGCCGATCGGCAGGCCCCGCTTGAGGCGCCTCTTGAAACTGGGCTTGGCCGGAATGGAAACCGCGGGTTCGTCCAGAACGGCGGTCGTCATGGGAGGCCTCGGCGTTTGGTGGGTTAGAGCTGAGCCGGGCCGGCCTCGCCGGCGCCGAGATCGCTCGCGGTGATCACATGAAGGAGAGCCCGCAGCTCCGCGCTGCGCTCGCTGCCGAAGGTCGCTTCGAATTGCGCCTGCGCCTTGACCCATCCCTGGGCCGCCGCGCGCAACCGCTCCAAGCCGGCCTCGGTCAGATGCAGCTCCTTGCTGCGGCGGTCGGTTTTCCCCTTCTTGATCGCGATGAGGCCTTCGCGTTCGAGCGGCAGGATGTTTCGCCCGAGCGTGGTGCGATCCATCACCAGATCCTTGGCCAGCGCGTTGATCGTCATCGGGCCGATGCGGCGCAGCTTGGCGAGAATGCCGAACTGGCTCGCGCGCAGGCCCGTCGGCACCAGGAACTGGTCATAGAACTGCGTGACATGCCGCGCCGCCTGACGCAGGGCCAGGCAGTTGCAGAGATCGGCCTTGGGGATATTGTCGGCCAGCATGACCGGGGACTCCCTCATCAATTATGTGTATGTACATTTATATGAGCGTATATG
>Ga0153916_10000628_pt1 | contig 24209 bp, 16 predicted proteins | sample Opewatmetagenome_FD_109642 | JGI IMG/M metagenome (GOLD analysis project Ga0153916, IMG submission 109642) | Freshwater wetland microbial communities from Ohio, USA - Open water 3 Core 3 Depth 4 metaG | ecosystem: Environmental > Aquatic > Freshwater > Wetlands | place: USA: Ohio, Lake Erie...
CGACGGGCTGGCGCGGGGGCAGCCCCCCGAGGGCCGCGAGCACCTGGTCGAGCTCCACCGTCCGGTCAAGCAGCGCGAACCGCAGCAGCAGCGTCTCGACCGCCAGCCGCGCGTTGGCGCTGCGTCGGATCGCCGTTTCGGCCTCCTGCAGCAGATGTAGCATCCGGAGCACATCCCCGGCGGAGAATTGGGGCGTGGTGCGCTCGATCACCTGGCGCAGCGCATCCGTCAGCCCCTGCGGCTCACCACCCAGCAACCGGATTGCGAGCGCCCGGAGCACTTCCCCCAGGCCGTTGACGAACTCGCCGAGATCGGCGCCCGACTCGACCAGGCGCGCCACGAAGGGGAACACCGTCTCCGGACGACGCTGGGCGATCGCCTCCAGCAGCTCGGCGTAGAGCTCGTCCGCGATCAGGCCCAGCGCGTCGCGCACCCGACCTGCCGTCACCGGCCCCTCGCCGAACGCCAGCGCCTGGTCCAGCAGCGAGAGCGCGTCCCGCATGCCTCCGGCCGCCACGCGCGCGATCAGGACGAGCGCGTCGTCCTCGGCGGTCACGCCTTCGGCGGCCACGACCTCGCGCAGCCGCTCGACGATCACCCGGGGGCCGAGCCGCCGGAAGTCGAACCGCTGGACCCGGCTCAGCACCGGGGCGGCGGTGTTGGCGATCTTCTGCGGCTCGGTCGTGGCGAACACGAAGACCACGCGCGGCGGCGGCTCCTCGAGGATCTTGAGCAGCGCGTTCCACGCCTCGCGCGTGAGCATGTGCGCTTCGTCGATGATGTAGACCTTGTGGCGCTCGGGCCCGCTGGCGGCGTACATCGCCCGCTCGCGCAGCTCGCGCGCGTCGTCGACGCCGCGGTTGCTGGCGGCGTCGATCTCCACGACGTCGAGATTGGCGGAGCCCGCCCAGATGCGGCGGCAGGAGTCGCACGTCCCGCACGGCTCCCCGTCGGGCACGTCGGGCGCGCCGCGGCGCTCGCAGTTGAGCGCCATGGCGAGGATGCGGGCGGCGGAGGTCTTGCCGACGCCGCGCGGGCCGGTCAGCAAGTAGGCGTGGGCGACGCGCTGCTTCCCCACCGCCCCTCTCAGGCCGGCGGCGACGTGCTCCTGGGCGATCAGGTCGCCGAAGCGGGTCGGGCGGTACTTGCGCGCGAGCGCGGTGTGTGTCATCGAGAGCAATGAAGTGCCCCAGGCTCCCCGAAGCGACGGCTGACATCGCTTAGCGCTGCTACCTGCACGGTCCTGACGCGGTTCGCGCGCATTCGCCCTTCGGACCTGGGGCAAGGGAAACCTACCACCGGCCCGCCCCCGGCGGCACCCCGCCCCTCTCCGGCGCCGACCACGATGACCCGCACGAGCGTTACCCGGCCGATCGCGCCAGCATCTGCCGGATCGTCTCGTCCTTCCCCGCCACGATCGCCACGTCGGACTCGCGCAGCTTGCGATCCGGATCCGCCACCACCTCGAAGGTCCCGGTCAGCACGTCCTGCAGCGCGACGACTTGAATCCCGTACGCGGCCGGCAGGGCCAGCTCGCGCAGCGACTTGCCGAGCCAGCCGTCCGGGATGGCAACCTCCTGGATCGAGAAACCCGGGCCCAGGGGCACGTACTCGAGGATGCTCTTCGACGTGATCCGGTGCGCCAGCCGGTCCGCCACCTCGCGCTCCGGGAAGATCGTCTCCCGCACGCCGAACGCCTCGAGGGCGCGCGCGGCCTCGGGACTCGCCACCTTCACGTAGATCTCCTTGACGCCGAGATCGCGCAGGGCGAGCGTCGCGAGGATACTCGTGGCGAGGTCCTCCCCCGTACTGATGATGGCGGCGTCCGCGCCCTCCGCCCCGACCTGACGCAGCAGGTCCCGATCGGTGGCGTCTCCCACCACGGCGACCGTCACCCCGCTTTGGTAGTGATCCACCAGCTGCGGATTCCGCTCGATCGCGATCACGTCGTGGCCCTGCGCGTACAGGGCGCGCGCGGCCCACGCTCCAAAGTGCCCGAGTCCGACCACGACGAATCGCTGCATGTGCTAGGCTCCCCTGGGGCGCCGGCCGTCAGCCGATCGCCACGTTGTCGTACGCATATCGGTAAGGGGTGCGCTGCGCCCGCGGCCGCGCCATGGCGGCCGCGACGCTCAACGGCCCCACCCGTCCGACGAACATCAGCAGGGTGATGAGCACGCGGCCAGCCGGCGTCAACTCAGCCGTTCGGTTCATCGAGAGGCCCACCGTGCCGAAGGCGGACAGCGCCTCGAATACGAGGCGGGCGAAATCCCGGCGATCGCTGCCGAGTGCCGCCCGCTCCGCGATCAGCAGGAGAAAGATCGCGATGCTCAGGATCGTGATCGCGCCTACCACGAGACCCGCCGCGTTCTGGATCGTGTCGTCCCGCACCGTCCGCCCCCCCAGGGACACGTGCTGGCGGGCCCGCAGCCGGGCGATCAGCAGGAGGATGAGGACGCTCACCGTGGTGGTCTTGACGCCGCCGGCGGTCCCGCCCGGCGATCCGCCGACGAACATCAGCGCGTCAGTGAGCATCATCCCCGGGTTCGACACCCGGTCGTAGTCGATCGCGTTGTATCCCGCCGTGCGCGGCGTAATGGACATGAACACGGCATTGACCGCGCGACCGGTCGGGGAAAGGCCTGCAAGCGTATGTCCCGACTCGACCACCCAGAAGAACGCCGAGGCACCGACGATAATGAGAAGCGTGGCGGCCAGCACGATGCGGGAGTGGGTGCAGAGTCGGCGGCTGGTCCGCCTCAGGAAGCGGGCCCGGAGATCCTCCAGCACCAGGAAGCCGATGCCCCCCAGCACGATCAGCCCCCCGATGGACATTAGGACGGGCGGGTCTTCCTGCCACCCCACCAGGTTGTCCGAGAACGTGGAAAAGCCCGCGTTGCAGAACGCCGAAACCGCGTGGAAGATCGCGTGCCATGCCGCTGGGCCCATCCCGAGCGGCGCACTCCAGAGCAGCCACAGCCCGGCCGCCCCGACGGCCTCGATGCCGAAGGTGAGCACCACCACGGCCCGCACCATCGCCCGCACCTCGCCGACCCCGGTTCCCACCCCCGTCCCCGTCGCCGACTCGACCCCCAGCGCGCCGCGTCCACCAAGGACGCGGATGATCAGGGTCGCGAACGTCAGAATGCCCAGTCCACCTACCTGGATGAGCAACAGGATCCACGCCTGGCCCCACCACGTGAAGTACCGTGCCGTGTCCACGACGATGAGCCCCGTCACGCAGACTGCGCTCGCCGCCGTGAACAGGGAGTCGATCACGCCCAGCCGGGGCCCCGTGTACAGGCCCGGGAGCACGAGGAGCCCGGCGGTCCCGACGAGGATAAGGAAGGCGAACGACAGCACGAACAGCCGGACGCCGGAGATCGAGTTCAGTACCCCATGCCGGCTGCCCGCCGGTCCCTGGTTGACCGCCCAGTCGAACCGCACCGCTAGGCGAGCACGCGGGCGATCGTGTCGGCCGCCCGCGTCACCATCTCGGGCGTCACGTCGAGGTGCGTGACCGCCCGGAGGCGGGTCGGGCCGAACGCAACCACCAGCACGCCGGCGTCCGCGAGCAGCCGCACGGCGTCGTCCGCCCGAAGCGTCCGCAGGTCGAGCATCACGATGTTCGTGGCGGGCGGCCGCGCGACGATGGCGGGATGCCCCGCGAGGCGCTCCGCGAGGATCCGCGCCGAGGCGTGATCGTCGGCGATGCGCGGCAGCGTGTGCTCCAGCGCGTGGAGGCATGCGGCGGTGAGGATGCCGGACTGCCGCATGCCGCCCCCCAGGCGCTTGCGGATCGTCCAGCCCTCGTGCAGCAGGTCCCGCGGCCCCGCGAGACACGACCCCACCGGGCACCCGAGCCCCTTGCTGAAGCTCACCATCACCGTCGTCGCGGTCGCGCCGAGGACGGCGGGCGCGACGCCCAGGGCGGCCGCCGCGTTCCACAGGCGGGCGCCGTCGAGATGGAGCGGCAGCCCGTGCCGGTCGGCCAGGGCCCGGATGGCCCGCATGGTCGCGACTGGCATGACCGTGCCGCCCGCCGCGTTGTGCGTGTTCTCGATCGCGATCCCCCCGGTCCGCGGCACGTGCGGCGACGCCGGCCGCAGCGCGGCCTCGACCAGCTCGGGGGTGAGCATGCCGTCCGGGGTGACGACCGGGCGCGGCTGCACGCCCCACAGCGCGGCGAGGCCGCCCATCTCGTAGTGGAACAGATGCGCGTTCGCCTCGAGGATCAGCTCCTGCCCGCGCCGCGCGTGGAGCGCGACGCCCGTCTGATTCGCCTGCGTGCCCGACGGGAAGAACAGCGCGGCTTCCTGCCCCAGCAGCGCCGCGACCTCCTCCTCGAGGCGCTGTGTCGTGGGGTCGTGCTCCAACACGTCGTCCCCGACTTCCGCACCGGCCATGGCGCGCCGCATCGCCGCCGAGGGACGGGTGACCGTGTCACTGCGCAGGTCAATCGGCATCATGAGAGCATCGCCCTTTGTTCCCGCTGTCGGCGGACCAGATCGTACGTTTCCGCCACCTCGCCGCCAGCCAGGAAGACGAACGCCGTGACGTACACCCACCCCACGAACAGCAGCAGCGCCACCGCGTTGCGGTTGGAGAGCACCGGGTCGAAGGTCGCGAACCGGGCGAGGTAGATCCCGAACAGGCGCTTGGCGACCTCGAACGCGAGCGAGGCGACGACCGCCGCCACGAGGGCGGTGTCCCACCTGACCTTGCGACTCGGCGCCACCGTGTAGATCACGAAGAACAACAGCATCGCGAACCCGTAGGCCGAGAGGCCCGCCAGGAACCGGCCCAGCCACGGCGCCTGCAGCACCAGCACCGTCATGATCGTGTTGGCGACGATCAGGATCGCGGCCGTAACCGCCAAGAGCACGTCAATCGACATGCCGTGGAGCAGGCCGCGCGTTTCCTCGGTGTCGAACACGTCGTTGAGTGCCACCCGGACCGAGCCGAACAGCCGCCAGGAGAACCACACGAAGAACGGCACGCCCCAGATCGACAGCTGCGCCCGGCTCTGTACCACCACACCCACCACGCCGTCCACCACCATGAGGGGGCTCGTGTCGCCGGCCGCCACGGGAAGGAAGCGCCCCAGCAGCCTGTGCACGTCCTCGACGGGATGCGCGTTGTCGCCGATCACGTATCCGAAGATCGACAGGGCGATGAACAGCAACGGCAGGACCCACAGCAGGGCGTCGAACGCCAGGGCGCTCGCGAGAAACGGGATGTTGTCTTCGTACGCCCCGGCGAACACGCGCCGCACGAAGCCGACCGGCGAGAACGCCCAGCCCCTCGGCGGCCCGCGGCGCGAGGCCTCGCCCCGCGCCACGGCTACTCGTCGGCCTCGGCTTCGGCGTCCGCCGGACGCCCCTGCGCGCGCTGTGCCCGCGCGTCGGCGAGCCGACGCTCCAGCTCGTCGCGCGCGGTCCGCACGGCGGAGCGCCCGGCGCTGACCGCGTCCCGCGCGTCCTCCCGCCGGGCGTCGAGCGTGCGCTTGGCGGACTGCAGGCCTGCTTCGACACTCGCCTTGGTCCGCTCGTAGCCGGTCTCCACCGCCTCCTCGAGGTCGTGCAGCCGGTCTTCCGCCGCCTCCCGCATACGCCGGCCCCGGGCCCGCAGCTGCTGCCGCGTTTCGGCGCCGCTCTGCGGCGCGAACAGCAGCGCGATCACCGCCCCCAGCGCCGCACCCGCGAGAAAGGCCCCGATGCCCCCACCCTTCTCCACCACGACCACCGCTTCGTCCTCACGACGGCTGCTCATTGCTCCTCCTGGAAGTGCCACGCGCGACTGCACGCGTCCTACCAATGTACGCGCCGTCCACAGGAGCGTCAAAACGTCACGGTCAGCCCGTCATGCGCCGGCTCGATCCCCGGCGGCAGTCGCGCGGCGAGGGCCGCGTACCCGTGCCGATGGGTGAGATGCGTCAGCAGGGTGCGCTCCGCCCCGACCGCCCGGGCAACCTCGATCGCCTCGGGAATCGACAGGTGCGTCGGGTGCGGGCGATCGAATAGGGCGTTCAGCACAAGCACCCGGACCCCGCGCAGCCGTGCCACGACGTCGGGCGGGACGCGCTGGGCATCGGTCACGTAGCCCACCGCCCCGATCCGGTAGCCGTACACGTCGAGGTCCCCGTGCGGCACGACGAGCGGGAGCACGGGAAGCCCCGCGATCTCCACCAGCTCTCCCGGGGCCAGCGGCGTCGGCAGCAGCTCCGGCTTCGACGTCCCCGGCTGCGGCCGAATGCGCCGGTCGAAGATGTACGGGAAGCGCTGCGCCAGGCGGGCCAGCGTGTCCGCCGATCCGTGGACGGCCAGCTGCCCGCGCCGCGCGGTTACCGCCCGCAGATCGTCGATCCCGTGCACGTGATCGGCGTGCTCGTGTGTGAACAGTACGGCATCGACGTGACCGATCCCGGCCCCGAGCAGCTGCAGCCGGATCTCGGGCGGCGTGTCGATCAGGATCCGCCGCCCGTCGTCACCCTCCACAACCGCCGCGACCCGGGTGCGCCGATCGCGGGGGTCGGGCGACGTGCACACCGCGCAGTCACACCCGAGGACCGGGACGCCGAACGACGTCCCGCATCCCAGTACGACGAGGCGCACCGCTAGACCACCTCGACCTTGAGCAGGTTGGTCGTGCCGGGCACCTCGAACGGCACGCCGGCGGTGACCACGATGCGATCGCCCGGAACGGCGTAGCCCTTCTGCAGCAGCGCGTCGCGCGCCACGTCCAGCATGGCACCGTAATCGGGCACGCGTGACGCCTGCTGGGGAATCACCCCCCAGACCAGGGCCAACTGCCGGCACGTCTCCGCCTCCGTCGAGAGGCCGACGATCGGCTCGCGGGGTCGCAGCGCGGCGATCTTCCGCGCCGTGAACCCGCTCCGCGTGAAGCAGACGATGACCGGCACCCGCAGCATGTCGGCCGCGGCGGTCGTCGCGGCGGCGATGGCGTCTTCGACCGACCGCTCCGCCCCCGCGCGCGCGTCGCTGCGCCGGCGCACGGGCCCGGAGTCGTCGATCATCGCCCGCTCCACTTCCCGGATGATGCGGGCCATGGCGCCGACCGCTTCCACCGGATACGCGCCCACCGCCGTCTCCGCGGACAGCATCACGGCATCGGTGCCATCGAGAATCGCGTTGGCGACGTCCGACGCTTCGGCGCGGGTGGGCCGCGGGTTCTCCACCATCGATTCGAGCATCTGGGTCGCCGTGATGACGGGACGCCCCTGCCGGTTCGCCAATCGGATCAGGCGCTTCTGCGCGAGCGGGACCTCCTCGTACGGCAGCTCCACGCCGAGGTCCCCGCGCGCCACCATCACGGCGTCCGCGGCGTGCACGATCTCGGCCTGCTGCGCCAGCGCCGCGGCCCGCTCGATCTTGGCGACGAGCCGGATCCCGCCCGGCACGAGCTGCCGCACGAGCGCGATGTCCGAAGCACGGCTCACGAAGCTGATCCCCAGGTAATCGGCACCGTGCTCCACCGCGAGCGCGATGTCCTCGCGGTCCTTGTCGGTCACCGCCGGCGCGCTCACGTCCCCGTCGGGTAGGTTGATGCCTTTGTTCCCCTTGAGCAGCCCGCCGTGCCGCACGCGCGCGGTCACCCTCGTGCCGCGCGTCGCGAGCACTTCGACCTCGAGCAGGCCGTCGTCGAGCAGGATGCGGGCGCCCGGCCGTGCGTCATGCGCGAGCAGGGCGTAGGTCGTCGGGATCTCCTCGCCCCGGGCCTCGTGCTCCGGCGCGAACACCACCGTGGCCCCGGCGACCAGCGGGCGCGGCTGGCTCAGCGCCCCTACGCGGATCCGCGGGCCCTGCAGGTCGACCAGGATCGCGATGTGCCGCGACCGTGCCGCGGCCACTGCGCGCACCAGCGCCATCCAGCCGGCGCGCAGCTCCGGCGTGCCGTGCGAGCTGTTCACGCGCACGACGTCCACCCCGGCATCCAGCATGCGCTCCAGCACCGGCGCGGCGGCGCTCGCCGGACCGATCGTGGCGACGATCTTGGTGCGTCGCAGATCCCGCAGACCCGGCCGCGCGTCCCCCGGAGGCGACCCGCCGTGCGGTGTCAGAACCCGACCTCGACGCCGAGTCGGAACAGCCGCGGCGGGCCGTACGCGAACACGGGCTGCAGGAAGTCCCGCGCCGCGCGCAGGTAGAGCGGCAGCAGCTCGCCCGGCCCGGCGATCACGCCGTTGTGGTCGAGGTCCGCATCCGGCCGATAGCGCGGCGACTCGTAGGGGATCGCTTCCGGGTGCGCCGCGTACGCCTGCTGGGCGGCGGCCGTGATCTGCTGGTCCGTGGCCTGCGGTACGCCATTGTCGCGCCGGACGGTGACGATGTTGCGCCGGCTGGTGAGGTTGCGCACGTCCACGTAGGCGCGGAAGGCGAGCCGCCCCAGCGCGAACCGCTTGCCCAGCCGCGCATCGAGCTGGAACTGACTGGGGAGGCGGTGGCTGTTCGGCAGCCCGAGAATCGTGTCGCCGGTCACGTTGGTCTGGCTGAACGGCAGGCCCGACCCCCAGCGCGCCACCACGCCACCTCCGATGCCGTGCAGCAGCGCCGGCGCCGCCGGGGGCGTCTCCCCCTGCACCACCGCGATGATCGCGTGGCGCTGGTCGTAGTCCAGCGGAAAGTCCACCACCGCGGGGATGATTGTGTCGCCGACCGGCGAGATCCGGAGCCGGCGGTAGAAGTCGAGCGCGTTCGTGGCGGTCGCGCGCGCGTCCTGGAGCACGTAGCTCACCCGTACCCCGAGGCCGTCGAACGCCTCCCGCTCAAGCGTCGCGTCGAACCCGCGCACCGTCCCGTAGTCGGCGTTGCCGAAGATCGCGCTGTCGGGATCGAGACCGACGGGCACCGACGCCACGAGGCCGTCGATCCGCTTGACGTAGGCCCCGATCTGGAGCGCCAGGTGGCGCGAGGTCCGCAGCCGGGTGCGCAGCTCGTACTGGGTCGCCGTCTCGAAGCCGAGCTGCGGGTTGCCGCGCCGGAACCGGCCGGTTCGCAGCGTGTCGTCGAACGCTGCGTCCACGAGGTACTGGAAATCGGGCGCCTGCGCGAACCGCCCGAAGCTCGCCACCACCGTGGCACCGCGCAGGGCCGTGGAGACCGCGAACCGCGGACTCAGCGTGAACTTGGTCCCCCCGAGGGCGTCCCGCCCCGCCCCGCGCGCGTTGAACGCGTCGCCGCGGATCCCGAAGGTGACGGTGAGATCCTCCCAGCGATGCACCAGCTCGCCATACCCCGCGGCGGAGAACGGCGAGAACGCGCTGCGGCGGGCGCCCGGCGCCCCCTGCGCAACCGGCAGGAACGCCGCGAGACGCGTGAACGTCTCGACGTGCTGCGCCACGTATTCCCCACCCACCCGGATGTCCGTGTCGTGGCCGCGACCGAAATAGGCGTCGAGCCGCGCCCGCCCCTCGCGAAACCGGTTCCAGGCGAGTTCACCCCGCGGGCTGTCCGTGTAGAAGAACGCGGGCACGCCCCACGGCGTCGTGGTCGCGAGCTCCGGGGTCGTGAAGCCGGGCACGGCCTGTTCCGCCGCCAGCGAGTCGCGGGCGCGGGCGACGTCCGCCCCCGCGAAGTCGAACCCGCCGAGCGAGAACGCGCCGAACGTGTAGCTCGGCAGCGCGAGCAGGGGGGCCCGAAGGGCTTCCTTCGTGAAATAGCCAAGCCGTAGGTCGACGATCGTCGCGTTGGTCGAGTCGGGACTGGACGCCATCTGATAGTGGACGACCCCAAGCCGCCCGCGGGTCTGCTCGGCGGGCCCGCGGTCGGGCGCATACTTGAGCTGCGGGTCGAACAGCAAGCGCCGCTGGTCCGATGCCGTCCCCAGCACACGCAGCAGGTGCCGCGACCCCAACGGCACGGTCAGCTTGGCGAACACGTCCAGCTGCTCCCCCGCGTTGTGCGGCAGCAGCCACGGGCGCGCCGTGCGGGGATCGAGCGGGTCCTGCGGGGCCGGCGCGTTCACCGGGTCTGCGTCGAGCCGCGCGGTCCCGTCGAGGACCGCGAGAAACCGGGTGCGTCCGACGAGCGGTGTTCCCACGACGGCCACAAGCCGGTCCAGCCCGTAATCCGCCCCGTCGCCGAGCGGCCGGTCCGTCTCGTAGGTGAGGCTGGCTTCCGGGCGCTCGGGACCGTCGCGCGTCACGACGCTCACCATCCCCGAGAGCGCTTGGCCGTACCGGGCCGAAAACCCGTTCGTCACCACCGTGGCCTGCTCCACGGCCGCCGGGGGGATCTGCACGCCGAGCGCCGCCCCCGCCGCGTCGAGCTGGTTCTTGAAGCCCATCCCGTCCACGATGTACAGGTCTTCTCCCGCCCGTCCGCCACGATACGAGTTGCCGACGACGCCGGGCTGCAGCGCCACGGCCTCTGCGATCGTGGTCACCGGCAGCTGGCGAAGGTCCTGTGCCGTCACCGTGTGCTCCGTCGCGACCACCCGCGGGTCGAGCACCACGTCCGGCCGCTCCGTGACGACGATACCCTGCAGCAGCACCGCCTGGGACTGCAGCACGAAGGCGAGGACGGCGGTCTGATCGCCCAGGACCTGCACACTGTCCCGATGGGCCATCGCGTAGCCGGTCGCCCGCACTTCGACCCGGTACACGCCGGGCCGCAGCTCGCGGATCGCGAAGCGCCCCTGACCGTCGGTAACGGCACCCCGGACTCCCGGGAGCACCGCGACGCGCGCCCCCGCGACCGGTGCGCGGGTGACCGCGTCGACCACGGTGCCGCGAACGCCGCCTTCGCCCTGCGCGCGCGCGGGCGCCGGGCCGCCGCACAGCGCGCCAAGCGTGCCCAGCAGCACGGCGACGCCCCGGCCTCCGTGCCACGTGTGGACGTTGTGGGGAACCCCTTCCACATGCATGTGGAGATGTTGACCACCGGGCGGTGCGCTCGGAGGACGGCGGATCAGGCCGCGGGACCCGGTCGTTGACGGCATGTGGAAACGCGGCATCGGCTCCGCGGCCGTCATCGGGCCGCCGTTCCCGCGCCGTGGAAGCGGCGCGCGACGTACTCCTCGAGGATCGTGACGAACTCCGCCACGATCGCATCCCCCCGGAGCGTTCGCAGCAGTTGTCCGTCGACGTATACCGGTGCGGTGGGCTCCTCGAAGGTGCCCGGCAGCGAGATCCCGATATCCGCGTGCTTCGACTCCCCCGGCCCGTTCACCACGCAGCCCATCACCGCCACGGTGAGCGACTCGACGCCGGGATGGCGCTCGCGCCAGATCGGCATCTGGCGATCGAGATACGCCTGGATCTGCTCGGCCATCTCCTGAAAGAAGGTGCTCGTCGTGCGGCCGCAGCCGGGACAGGCGGCCACCTGCGGATTGAAGCGGCGCAGGTCCAATGCCTGCAGCACCTGCTGCGCCACCCGCACCTCCTCGGTGCGGTCGCCGCCCGGCTTGGGGGTCAACGACACGCGGATCGTGTCCCCGATGCCCTCCGCGAGGAGGATCGCGATCCCCGCGGTGCTCGCGATGACCCCCTTGGTCCCCATCCCCGCCTCGGTGAGGCCGAGGTGGAGCGGATAGTCGGACCGCGGCGCCAGGCGGCGATACACGTCCACTAGATCCGCAACCCGCGAGATCTTCGCCGACAGGATGATCCGGTCGTGCGGCAGCCCGATCTCCTCCGCCAGCACGGCCGACCGCATCGCGCTCTCGACCATGGCGTCGAGCATGACGTCCCGCGCGGCCCGCGGCGCGGCGTGCTGCGCGTTGGCATCCATCAGCTCCGTGAGCAGTCGGCGGTCGAGCGATCCCCAGTTCACGCCGATCCGGATCGGCTTGGTGTTGGCGATCGCGACCTCGACGATGGCGCGGAAGTGCTCGTCCCGGCGCGTCGCGCCGACGTTGCCCGGATTGATGCGGTACTTGGCGAGCGCCCGGGCGCAGTCGGGGTACCGGGTCAGGAGCAGGTGGCCGTTGTAGTGGAAGTCGCCGATGATCGGGACCGTCACGCCGGCGGCGGCGAGCCGCGCCACGATGTCCGGGACCGCGCGTGCCGCGTCGTCGTTGTTCACCGTGACGCGGACTAGCTCGCTTCCCGCCCCGGCCAACGCCCGTACCTGCGCCACCGTCTGCGCCACGTCGGCGGTATCCGTGTTGGTCATCGACTGAACGACGACCGGGTGCGCCGAGCCGACCGGGACTCCACCTACCCACGTGGTGGTCGTGACGCGCCTCGGCATCCCGCGGGCGGCCCCCGTCAGCACCGGTGCTGCCAGTCCACCTCGAACTCCCCCGCACACGCCGGGCACCGGGCCGCGCGCACCCCGTCCTCTAGGTTCGCGCGGGCCCGGCACTTGGGGCAGACCCCGTAGGTCCGGTTGAGGTTGGCGACACTGGCCCGCCGCGCGGCCTGCTCGCTGACGCTCCGTGCGACGATGCTCCACTGCATCGGCTTGGCCCCGCAGAACTCGAGCAGCGTTCGATCCACCGCCACGTTGCGCTTGTTCACGTCGAGAAACACGATTGTCGGCTTCTTGTCGTTGACGACGGGGTACCAAGCGCCGCGGCGCAGCCCGTGGGCTCCCGCCAGTCGCACCCGCGCCCAGAGCTTCGGTTCCATCGCCCACCCCCTCGGACCGTTCAGCGAGAAAACCCGGCGGCGATCCCCAGCGGAATGACGATGTAGAGCATCGCGTCACGGATCAGGTAGTACGCGACCACGACGGCGACGAGCTTCCAGCCGCGCTTGCGCAACAGCCCGCGCCAGCCGAGGGCCCGCAACTCGTCGTGCAGCGTCCGTACGATTCCGGTCACCCAGCGCATGGGCCTAACATAACCGGGATACGGGAAACGGGAAAAGGGAAACGGGAAACGGGAAACGAGGGTGCGCGCCCCCGTTCCCCGTTTCCCACTGCACGCTACACGCTACACGCTACACGTGCCCCTCACCCGCACTCGCTGAACCCGCACACGTGGCACTTGACGCAGCCCTCGGCATACTCGAGCTGGGAGCCGCAGTCCGGACACGCGCCGGCATGCTGCTCGGCGTCGGCGTAGGCCTCGACGGTGAACAGCTGCCCGTTCGGTCCGGCGACGTCCCCCTCGCGCGGGGCGGCCACGCCCTGCGGCGTGGGGCGCGGGGTCTCGAGCAGGTCCTGCTGCACCCCCTGCTTGTCGTGCATCCATCGCTCGATCGCGATGCCGATGGCATCCGGCACCGAGAGCACCTTGGTGGGGCCGAGCCCGGTGACCCGATCCGACGAGATGCCCCGCACCTGGCGGTGGATCTCGCCGATCGGGATGCCGGAGCGCAGCGCCAGGGAGATCAGGCGTCCGATGGCCTCCACGTCCGCCATCAGCGCCCCGCCGGCCTTGCCGAGGCTCATGAACATCTCGAACGGCTGGCCGCGATCGTCTTCGGTGATCGTGACGTAGAGCGTGCCGAGCGGCGTCTCGACGCGGCGGGTCGTGCCGCGCAGCAGCTCCGGGCGCGAGCGCTTCATGCGACGCTGCAGGTTCTCCGACTCCACTTCGTGGAGCTTCTTCCGCGTAAGCCCGAGCTCGGCCTCGAGCTCGGCGATCGTCGCCTTGAGATCCGCGAGCGCGCGGGCGTCCGCCGGGCCCGCCGCGCCGCCGCGCGGCGCCCCCGGGGTCCCGCCCGCCTGCTCCTGCACCTTCCTGGCGGTGCTCCCGGTCGAGAGGACCTGCAGCTCGCGGCTGCCGTCCCGGTACACCGTGACACCCTTGCAGTGCAGGGCGTAGGCCAGCTCGTAGATCTCCCGGACGTCGTCCTCGGTCGCGTCGTGCGGGAAGTTGCACGTCTTGCTGATCGCGCTGTCGGTGTGCTCCTGGAACGCCGCCTGCATGCGGATGTGCCACTCGGGCGTGACGTCGTGCGCGGTAACGAACACCCGCTGCCACTTGGCCGGCACGGCGTCGAAGTGGATGTGACCCTCGGCGGCAATCCGCTGCATCAGCTCGTCCGAGTACCATCCCTCGCGCTTGGCGATGGCGACGAAATCCTCGTTCACGTCCGGCATCAGCACGCCGGCCTGGTTGCGCATGAACGCCACGGCGAACAGCGGCTCGATGCCCGACGAGCAGCTCGCGATGATCGAGATGGTCCCGGTGGGCGCCACCGTGGTGAGATTGCAGTTCCGCAGCGCCCGGCGCGGGCGAATCCGGCCGCCCTGCGCATCCCGGGCGCAGGTGGCGTCAGGCCCCCAGATGCTCTCGGCCCAGGCCGGGAATGTGCCGCGCCGTTCGGCCAGACGCTCGCTCTCGACCTTGGTCTCCTCGTCCACGAAGCGCATCAGCTTGCGCCCGAGCTCCACGCCGTCGACGGAGTCGTACGGGATCCCCAGCCGCACGAGCAGGTCCGCCCAGCCCATCAGGCCAAGCCCCACGCGCCGGATGCGGTTGGCGAGGTCCGTGATCTCGCTGAGGGGATACTTGTTCGCATCGATCACGTTGTCGAGGAAGTGCGTGCACAGGTGCACGGCGCGGCGCAGGCCGTCCCAGTCGACATCACGGTTCGCCGCGAACAGCCCGACGTTGATCGAGCCCAGATTGCAGACGTCGTACGGCAGCAGGGGCTGCTCGCCGCACGGATTGGTCGCCTCGTAACTGCCCAGAGCCGGCACCGGATTGTAGCGGTTGGCCTGGTCGATGAAGAACACCCCCGGCTCCCCGGTCTTCCAGGCGCCGTGCACGATCTTGGCGAACACGTCGCGTGCATCGAGCTGCCCCACAACCGCGTTGGTACGCGGGTGGATCAGGTCATACGCGGCCCCCGCGCGCACCGCCGCCATGAAGGCGTCCGTCACCGCGACCGAGATGTTGAAGTTGGTGATCTTGGTGATGTCGTCCTTGCAGCTGATGAAGTCGAGGATGTCGGGATGGTCCACCCGCAGGATCCCCATGTTCGCGCCGCGGCGCGTACCCCCCTGCTTGACGACGTCGGTCGAAGCGTCGTACAGCGACATGAACGACACCGGACCCGAAGCCACTCCCATCGTGGACCGGACCACGTCGTTCTTCGGCCGGAGCCGCGAGAAGCTGAAGCCGGTGCCGCCGCCGGACTGGTGGACCAGGGCCATGTTGCGCAGCGTGTCGTAGATACCGCTCCGGCCGTTGGACAGGGCGTCCTCGACGGGCAGCACGAAACAGGCCGAGAGCTGGCCCAACGGTCGCCCCGCGTTCATCAACGTGGGGCTGTTGGGTATCCAGACGCGGGTCGCCATCAGCTCGTAGAACGTCTCCGCGAGCGCTTCGACGGCCTTCGGGCTGGCGCCGTACCGGGCGTCCGGCTCCGCCACCGCGCGGGCCACGCGCCAGAACAGGTCCTCGGGCTGCTCCGCCGGCTTGCCTTGCTCGTCCTTGATGAGGTAGCGCCGCGCGAGCACGGTCACGGCGTTGTCGCTCAGTTGAAGCGGAACCCCCTTCGCGGAGTTGCCGGCAATCCTCATGGTGGACGTCCCCCCTGCGGACCGACTTGAAAGGCTGGCGAGCGGCTCTCTCTCCGAAAACTACTCACGACGACGCGCCGCTGCGGTCACGACTCCGAGCGGCGCGCGGGCACAAGGTAGAAACACTCGAAGGCCAACGCAAGACGGCCCAGAACCCCGCGCGCGGCGCGGGCGATTGACAATCAACATCACAAACCTGTCGCCGGGCCAACCACCGGGGGCATGACCGCTCCCGTCCGATGACGGTGCGCCAGCGCAACATAGTGCCGCCACGTGCTCCCGATCCGCGCGGTGAGCGGCTCGTCCACCGGTCGGATCACCCGGGCCGGCACGCCCATCACGAGCGAGCGAGGGGGCACTCGCATCCCTTCGGGTAGCACGGCACCGGCGGCGATCACCGATCCCGTGCCCACGTGCACGTGGTTCAGCAGAATCGCCCCCATCCCCACCAGCACATCGTCCTCGATCGTACAGCCGTGGAGGATCGTCCGGTGTCCCACGCCCACGCGCCGCCCCACGACGCAGGGGACGCCCTCGTCCACATGGACCATCGAGAGGTCCTGGATGTTCGTCTGGTCGCCGATCGCGATCGGCGCCATGTCGCCGCGCACGACGCACTGGTACCAGATGCTGGCCTCGGCACCGAGCGACACGTCGCCCAGCACGACGGCTCCGGGGGCGATGAACGCCTGCGGATGGATCACGGTCAACGACTCTGCGGGAAGAACCGGAACTGTCCCCACGCTTCGACCGGCCGGTCGTGCTTGGTGGCCGGCTCGTAGCGCAGCCGGCGCGCGTGCCGCATCGCCAGGGCCATGAAGGTCGGGTCCGGCGGGGTCCGGTTGCCCGGGGCCGACATCAGCGCGCGCCCGTCGACCGATACACGCACCAGGACCACCACCGGTCGAGGGGTCCCGGTCACCGACTCGTTGAGCGGCACGATCGCCTCACCGAGCAGCCGCGGTGCCGTGTCAAAGCACAATTGTCCGGCGTTGTACCCCGGCTGGCCCGGTCGGTCGCATTGACCCGCCGGCGCCGCTGCGCCGTCCCGTGGCACCAGCGGGCGCGGGCGGGCAGCGGGTCTGCGTGGCGCCACGGGCGCCTCCGCTACGGCCGCGCGGGTGAGCTCGGTCGTGACGAACGTCGACTCCGCCTTGCGGATCGTCACCAGATAGGTGAAGTCGTTGTACCCCGCCGCCGTCACGCGCAATCCGTACGAGTTGAGTCCCAGGGCCAGGATGCTGTCCTGATACGGGGTCTCCCCGACGAAGAACCGTGCTCCGGCCGGAGCGCCCCGCACGACCAACCAACCGGTGTCCGGCAGCGCCGCGAGCCGCGCGGCCTCCGCCCGCGCGATCGCATCGGCACGGGCGGCGGAGTCGCGCGCCGCCCGCGCTGCCGAGTCGAGCAGCGGCACGGAGGTCGGGAGAGCGACCGTCGCGGCCGCCGGCTCGGGCCGCGGCGCGTAGAACGCCTGATAGATGTAGTACCCTCCCACACCGCCACCACCCAACAGCACGGCCAGGCTCGCGACGGCGAGCACGCCGCCCCCCCGGCGCCGCACCGGCGGCCCGGCCCGCGGCACGGGTGTGGTCGGCGTGCTCTGCCCGCTCACGCGGCCCGCGGCGGATGGCGCCATCGTGAGCGTCGGCGCGGACTCGAGATCCGCGCCGAGGGACGACAGCGACGGTCGCATCTCGAGTTCCCGCACCAGGTCGTCGGCGGCCTGGAACCGGTCCTCCGGTGCCTTGGCCATCATCCGCCGGATGAGCGCGAACACGCAGCGCTGCTCGACCGTGTCCAGCGCCGGCGCGGGCAGCTGCTCCATGATGTGCTTGTAACCGATCGAGTACGCGTCCTCACCGTCGAACGGCACCTGGCCCACGAGGCACTGGTAGGCCACGACTCCCAGGGAGTAGAGGTCGCTCCGCCCATCGAGCGCCTGCGCGCGCGCCTGCTCCGGGCTCATGTAGTGCGGTGTCCCGATCGACATCCCCGTACCGGTCAGCCGCGTGCCCGACGCGGCCTTGGCAATCCCGAAGTCGGTCACCACGGCGTGGCCCAGCTCGTCGAACATGATGTTGTCGGGCTTCACGTCGCGGTGCACGATACCGTGCGTGTGGGCGTAGCCGAGCGCGCCGGCGGTCTGGATCAGCAGGTCGCGAATCTCGGCCGGCGGCAGCCGTCCGCGCTGCGCCAGCCGCTCGGACAGCGACTGGCCCCGCAGCAGCTTCATCACGAAGTAGATGACGCGGCCGGCGCGGCCGACACGATAGATCGGGATGATGTTGGGGTGCTCGAGCCGCGCCGCCGTCCGTGCCTCGCGCTGGAAGCGCTCGACGAACTCGGCGTCGAACGCGAGCGAAAACGGCAGAACCTTGAGCGCGACTTCCCGCTCGAGCTGCCGCTCCCGGGCGCGGAACACGATCGCCATCCCGCCGCGCCCGAGCTCCTCGACGATCTCGTACTCGGCCCTGAGCGCGTCACGAATGACGTCCGCTTCGGTCCGCTCGCCGGAGGGCGCGGCGCTGGGGGTGTTCACCGGCGTCACCGCTGCGAGGTCCAGTCCGCACGATGGGCAGAACCTCGCGGCGTCGTCAACCTGGTGACCGCACCGCGAACAGAACACGCGCGTTTCTCCTCGTACGGCCCAACTTGGGGATGCCCTGCGGAAACCGCAATGGCCTACCGCGCCACGACACGGAAGCGAACGTCGCTCCTGTGACGCACATCACGGGACGGGTCTTCGACGGTCAAGGTGAGCGTGTAGTCCCCCGGCCCGAGGGGCGCGAGGTTGACCGTCTGGTGCGTGCGCATCGGACGGGCGGTCGTGAGGCCGTCGAACGAGAACGCGACCGGCGGCCGCCCACCACCGAACAGGCGACCGATGCGCGCGAAGATCGAGGCGCGCGGGCGGCCGCGCACCTCGATCCGTGCCCGGTAAGGGGTGCTGACCGGCAGCCCGTGCAGCTCATAGTACAGCTCGAGGCTCGAGCCCTGCACGTAGCTGCCCAGGGGACTGAGGTGGACCGTGTCGTTCGCCGTCACCCAGCGCAGGCCGCCCCCGAGGTCGCCGAGCACGAGGTCCGAGATCACGAGCCCGTCCGCGGAGAAGTCCGGGACCAGCACGCTGTCCACCTCCCCGAGGTCACCCGCCGATCCGTCGGGGTCCATCAACACCGCACGGAGGGTCCGCAGGCCCGGCGCGATCGGGACTTCCAGGTAGCCGGTCAGGTACTGGTCGCCGCTCACCGGCTGGGCGGTGAGGAACAGGCGCGTCGTATCGAGGAACGTGGGTGGCGCGTCGCCGGCGCGCTGCACGAGCCGGAGCTCGAGCGGGTACACCGTCTTGTCACCGAGCGGGCGCGGCGCGAGCTGGGCGCCGGGCACGGCAAACACGAACAGCAGCTGGGCGGTGTTGTCCGGCCCGCCCACCACGTACACCTGCGTGCGCGAGTGCAGCGGCTGGTCGAATCGCAGCGGGAAGTCATCCGTGGTGGTCCCGACGCGGATGGCGCGACGCCCGCGCCGTCGCTCGTTGGCGAGGTCGGTCTGCAGCGCCGTCACACTGGTGGCCAGACGGCGGTAGCTCGGGTCGAGCGCGCCCCGGGACTCGAACAGTGCCGCGGCGCTCGATGGCAGGCCACCCCGTGCCTGCCACGAGACCGCCGCGCCGAAGCCGTACACGTCGGCCAGGCTCTCGATCAGCTTGAAGTCCTGCACGTCGCCCCGCGCGACGAAGTGGAAGATCAGGTTGCCGTCCGGGCGCCGATACAGCCACGACTCGTTGGGCTCGACATCGACCGAGAGGTAGCGGGCTCGCTCGTCCGGCTCGCCCTGCCGGATGTAGACGACGCCGCGATCGTCCAGCAGCGTCTGGTCGCTGCGGTACGGCTCGAGCGTGTACTGGCGGCGCGGGCTGGTGAGCCGGAACTGGCGCCACGCGTAGAACAGCCGCCGATAGTGCTCGCCGAGCCGCTCCCCGGACGCGCGACCGGTTGCCGCGTCGCGGCCCGTCCAGAACCGCGCGAGCCACGCAGGGAGGTCGCTCGCGGCGAGCCCGTCGAACTGCGTCAGCTCCTCCGGCGTGGCGATCCAGCTCAGGTCGTCGCGATAGCCCGAGCGCGCGATCGAGTCGCGGACCCGCGCCGCGCCGGCGTAGTACGCCTCGCGTCCAGCCGCGACGCGTCGCAGGAAGAACTGCGTCCGCGCCTGCTCGAGCAGCCCGAGCGCCGAGTCTCCGCCCGCCGTGACGTAGGCCCGGAACCCGACGAGCGCCGAGTCCCCCTCCCCCAGGTCGCGCTCGACCCGCCCGCGCGCGAGCTGCACCGACGGCACGGCCCCGGCCTCAGTGGCGACCGCGGCGCGCAGCGCGCTCTGCACGACGGCGAGACGCTGGTGGATCCGCTGGCGGCGCGCCGTCTCCGCGAGGTCCACGACCGCCACGGCGAACGTCGGGTCCGCCGTCGCCGCGCGTGCGAAGGCGCGCGCGGCCTTGGACAGCGCATCCATGCCAAGCGCCGCCCGGATGTTCTCGATCACCACCCCGCCCTGCTCGCCGATGGCGAGTTCGGCGAGGCCGAGACCGTACCACGGATGCGGCCAGTCGGGCTGCAGCTCCCCGGCCCATTCGAACTCGCCCGCCGCGTCATCGAAGTGCTTGCGGTTCCCGGTCACCTCACCGATGCGGTAGGCGAGGTATCCCAGCTCGAGATGGACCAAGGGGTTGTCCCGATCCTGCTTGGCGCGCTCGATCCCGGCCTGCTCACGCGCCAACAGCACCGTCGAATCCGGGATACCGGCGAGCACGGCGCGCAGCGAATCCAGCCTCGCCCGGTCGGCTGGTGCTTGCGCAGACGCCGCTCGCCCGACCACCAGGAGCAGCGCAACCGAGATCGCGACACGCTTGAGCATCACCGTTTCCTACCCGACGCCACGCGCCCGGTTCAACGCACACCGCGCCGCCCAGGGACCGCTGCCGCGCCGTCCGCGCGGAGCGCCGAACGCCGGGAATGGCCGGTGTCGCTAGAACGCCGTCCCCAGCGCAATGTACCCGCGCGCGGCGCCCCGGGTGGCTCCCAAGCCGTCAGCCAGCGCGACCGCGACGCCGGCCCGCAGGCGCACCACCACGTCGAACCCCGTGATCACGTCCGCCACCGCCTCGCCTCCGACGTCGCGGAAGGCGGCGGGCCTGGCGGGCTCGCCCTCCCGCCAGCCCCCACCGACCTCGCCGAAGGCGGCGAGCGAGAGCCGATCGAGGCCAAGGGGAAGCGCGAGCCAGGATCGCCCCACGAGCCACAGCGGCACGCGGAGCTCCACGATCCCGATCGTCGCTCTGGTGAACCGCTCGCCGTTCGGCGGGTAGCCGCGCAGCGGGAAGCCGCGACGCCTCCCCACCGACCAGCCGGGCGCGATGTCCCACGGCTCGCTCGACGTGCCGCCGAGCGCGTAGAGCGGAGCGGCCGGCCCCCACGTGGCACCAGCCCGAATCGTTCCCGCCAGCACCACGCGCGCGAACGTGCGCGGCGGGAGGGCGAGGTAGCCCGCGACCGCCGCCCGTCCCTCCGTCGACCATCGGCTGCCGCCGATCTCCCGGCGGTACCGGAACGCGGCGGACAGGGCCGCGCCGTCTTCCGGCGAGATCGCCAGCGCGGGGTGGTGCGTGTGACTCAGCGCCACGCTGAGCACGCCGCCCGCGTACGTCGGGTTGACGAACTGCGGCCCCCCCGAGTCGAGCGCGATCACGGTGCTGCGTTCGACGACACCGCCGACGCGTGCCGCGAGCGCCGTCCGCCAGCGTCGCCACCGCAGTGTGACGCCGCCGGCCGCCGCCCGCTCGCGCTCACCGAGATCGACCGTATCGCCCGCGCCCCGCACGTAGCGGCCGGCATCGCTCCACGTCTGCGACAGCGACAGGTCGAGCACGGCGCGCTGCCAGCGCTGGTGGGTCAGGCCCGCGGCCACCTCCCAGCGTCCCGTGCCCGGCGCGGCCTCGAGGCTCACGCCGTACTCCGTCCGGCCGATCGCGTCGGCGCCGCCGGTCGAGCCACCGACGAACAGCCCCGTCGTCCGCTCATCGTGGAGCAGCGGCACCCAGTAGCGCGGCAGCAGCGCCGGCCACGGGTCGAAGCCGGTTCCGCCCGTTAACGACACCGGTCCGGCCGCTGCGACGTCCGGCGCGACGCTCCCCCCGGCGACCGGCACGCCCGTCAGCGGGCCGTCGCGCCGCACCACCGCGTATCCGTCGGGCAGCACGGTCTGATACAGCAGCGACCCATCCGGCAGCAGCGCCGGCTCGCGCGCGCCGGTGGGCTCGTCCGTGAGTCGCACGAGGCGGCCCGTCGCCATCTCGTACCGCAGGATCTGCGGCACTCCACCCACGCCCCGCTCCGACGCGAACACGATGCTTGCCCCGTCGGGACTCCACGCGGGATCGGCGTCGAGGGCGCCGTCGTCGGTGAGCGCGCGCACGGCCGCCGGGCTCCCGGTCGGCCAGAGGACGACGTCCCAGCGGCCCGCGCGGTGCCGGGCGGCGACGATGTGGCCGCCATCGGGTGATACGGCCGCACGACCCCAGTCATCCGCCGGCGGCGCCGCGAACGGCTCGAAGCCGCCCGTCGAGCTGACGACCCCCAGCTCCCGGCTCCCGGCCGCCAGTCGCACGGCGCCGACCCCCCCCTCCGCCAGGCCAAACGGAGCCCCGAGCCGCGCCGCACGCGTCACGCGCCGCCAGGTACCGTCGGGTCGCCAGGCATACAGATCGCCGCGCACCACGACGGGTGAGGTGAATTCGAGCTGGGTGACCCAGACGGTGTCACCCGACCACGTGAGGTCCGCCTCGCCCGTGATGCCGTGCGCCGCGAGCGTCGTGTCGCCACGGACCGTCCGCCGCACGACGACCGGGGGCGTGACGCCGTCGTCCCGCACGAACGCCATTGCGCGCCCGCCGGGCGCCACCCGCGCGTGCGGCTCCTGACGCAGGCCGCGCACCACGACCGTGCCGGCCGCACCGGACGCCACCGGACGCACGGCATCCCGCAGCTCCGCCCAGCCTTGCTCGACCGAGTCGCCGCCACCCGCCAGGCGGAGCGGACGCGTCGGCCCGAAGGCCCACAGCTGCGCCGCGGAGCGCTCGACGAACCGGGGGATGAGGGAGTCGCCGAACCGCGCAGTCTGCCCGGTGAAGAAGCGCGAGCCCCACGCATACGGGCGCTGGCCGGCCGGCCAGACGGGGCTGCCGAACGTCGCGTCCCCCGGGCCGGGCCACAGCGGTGAGGGGGCAAGCGCGGTGAGCAGCTGCGTGTAGAGCCCGCCGCGCACCCGGCCGGCGGTGGTGAAGCGGGACTCGTAGTAAACCGCGAGCCCCTCGCTCACCCACGAGGGCTGGTAGGCGTTGGGGAACAGACCGGGGTTCCGGCCCAGGACGGCGCGCAGCACTCCCCAGATCCCGCGCGCGCGGTCGAGGTGGAACACATGCACCAGTTCATGCGTCGTGACGAGCCGGAGCCAGTTGTCGTAGGACCCCAGCGTCTGATCGGTCGCGGGAGCGGGGAGGTAGATGACAATGCGGTTCGACGGGAAGGTCGCGGTGAAGCCGTTGGAGACGTCGACGTTGTCGAGCAGCGTGAGCTCGACCCGCCCGCGCGGCGGGTGCAGCTCGCCGGCCAGCAGCCCCCACGCCCGCTCCGCCTCGGCGGCGAGCAGCCGCGCCTGCGGCTCGAGCCGCGGGGGCGCGTGAATCCGGAAATGGGGCGAGGTCCACGTGCGCCACGCGCCGGACGGGTCCAGCTGCGCGCCCGCGGGGCGCGCGACGAGCGTCAGCGCGAGCGCGGCGCCCGCCACCGACCGGATCACCGCCGTGCGGCCCACTCCCGCAGAAACGCAGCCGCCCCCGCCGCGATGCCGCGGGCGTAGCGCTCCTGGCCCGCGGCGCTCGTGAGCATCGCTTCCTGCTCGGGGATCATCATGAACAGGCCCTCGGTGAGCACCGCGGGCATCCAGGTCGGCCGCGCCAGCGCGAGATCTCCGCGCCCCATCCCGAGGTCGCGGAGCCCGAGCTCATGCACCAGCGCCCGCTGCATCGCGCGGGCCAGCGCCGCGCTCCGCGGATGAAAGTAGTAGGTGCTCGTACCGTTGTTCACGAAGGGATTCACGCCATCGGGGAGCGCGTTCGCGTGAATCGAGATCAGCAGATCGGCATCAGCCGCCTCGGCCGCCGCCGTGCGCTCCACCAGTCCGAGCGGCGCCGTGTCGGGACGGACTTGCACGACCCGGGCGCCGGCCTCCTCCAACAGCGCCTGCGCACGCCGCGCGACGGCAAGCACGACGTCCGCCTCGTGCGCGCCGGTGGGGCCCGTGGCGCCGAGCGGGGGGTGGCCGGTGTCGAGCGCGATGACCCGGCCGCGCAGCGGGTGCCGCCGATCGATGACCGGCGGCCGGCGGATTTCGAGCAGCAGATCGTTGCCGGACCAGCGCGTGCGGTATCCCCACACTGGACGGGCCAGATCGACCGTCACCTGCGTCTCATCCGCGGCGGGGACCGCGAACCGGATCAGATCGACCAGCGAGTCCGTCCCGCCGTACTGGATCCAGTCGGCGTCCGCCGCCACCCCGTAGAGCGTGAGCGTGAGACGCTGATCGTCCTCGTCCACGCGGAACGGGACCTGGCCGGGGAGCGGTACGCGCAGCGTGACGGACCGCTCCCCCGGGTAGAGGCGCAGCGGCAGCATCGCGCCGCGGAGCGGTGGCGTGCCGTCCGGCAGCGGCTGC
>Ga0153916_10000629_pt1 | contig 24197 bp, 24 predicted proteins | sample Opewatmetagenome_FD_109642 | JGI IMG/M metagenome (GOLD analysis project Ga0153916, IMG submission 109642) | Freshwater wetland microbial communities from Ohio, USA - Open water 3 Core 3 Depth 4 metaG | ecosystem: Environmental > Aquatic > Freshwater > Wetlands | place: USA: Ohio, Lake Erie...
AAGAAAGGCACCGATCTGGTCACCCCGGTGAAACCGAATACCATCGCCAGCTCGATCGCCATCGGCAACCCCGCCGACGGCTACTATGTCATTCAAGCGGTGCTCGAGTCGGGCGGCTGGGGCGATAGCGCCACCGACGAGGAGATCATCGACGGCATCAAACTGCTGGCGCGCACCGAAGGCATTTTTACCGAGCCCGCGGGCGGCACCGAAGTCGCCGTCGCCAAGAAACTGATCGAGAGCGGCAGGATTCCCAAAGACGAGTCCATCGTCATCAGCATCACCGGAAACGGCTACAAAACGCTCGAAGCCGTCGCGCGCAGCGTTGAAAAACCCTATACCATCAACGCGACGTTAGAGAACTTCGATGAACTCTACCGCGAGCTCGATCGACCCGCGCGCGCCAAGGCCGCCGGCATCTAAAAGCGTCTAGCCGAGCGCCTTGCAAGGCCGAAAGGGAAGGCTTATTTTATAAAATCAAAGAGTCGAGCATCGTTTAACATCTCAAGGAGGGCGCGATATGTCCGTGCGAGTTCGAGTACCCACCCCGCTGCGCAAATTTACTCAGGGGGCCGATGAAGTTTCGGCGCAGGGTAGCAACGTCAAAGCGATCGTCGATGACCTGGAGAAAAGCTTTCCCGGCATCAAGGAAAGAATCTGCGACGAGAGCGGCAAGGTTCGCCGCTTCGTCAACGTCTACGTCAACGGCGACGACATCCGCTTCCTCCAGAATCTGGAGACCGCTTTGAAGGAAGGCGACAGCATTTCCATCGTTCCCGCCATTGCCGGCGGTTGCTGACGCCCCATCGAGGTCGATCATGACGATCGCCAAACCCAACTTACGGTTGGTGCCAACGCCGGCTGTCGAACCGAAGAAGGTAGATTCGGTTCTCGATCTGATCGGCGACACGCCGCTTTTGGAAATTCAGCGGATTATCGAAGAGATCCCGGACGGCGTGCGCATATTCGCCAAGCTGGAGGGCTTCAATCCGGGCGGATCGGTCAAGGACCGCCCCGCTCTGCGCATGGTGCAGGAAGGGATCCGTACGGGAAAGTTACGGCCCGGTAAAACCATTCTCGACTCCACCTCCGGCAACACCGGCATCGCCCTGGCGATGATCGGCAGCATCTTCGGTTACCCCGTCGAATTGGTATTGCCCGCCAACGTCAGCAACGAACGAAAACACATCATTCACGCTTACGGCGCAAAAGTCACCTACAGCGACCCGATGGAAGGATCCGACGGCGCGATCGTCCTATGCCGCAAAGTACTCGCGGAAAATCCCGAAAAATATTTCAAGCCGGACCAGTACTTTAATCCGATGAACCCGCAGGCTCACTACGAAACTACGGGACCCGAGATCTATCGCCAGACCCATCAATCGGTGACCCATCTGGTCGCCGGCATCGGCACCGGCGGCACGATCATGGGCATGGGGCAGTATTTGAAGGAGATGAATCCGTCGATCAAGGTCATCGCCGTCGAACCCGACGACGCGTTGCACGGCCTCGAGGGGCTCAAGCACATGGCGAGTTCGATCGTGCCGGGCATCTATCATGAAGACGAAGTGGACGAGAAGATTGCCGTTGCGACCGATGACGCCTATGCCATGGTCTACCGTTTGAGCCAGGAGGAAGGCCTGCTCGTCGGCCAATCGTCCGGCGCCGCGCTGTTCGCGGCGATCAAACTGGCGCGAAAAATAAAATCGGGCACGATCGTAACGGTCTTTCCCGATTTCGGCGACAAGTATCTGAGCACGAATTTATGGGTCGGTTGGCGCGACCGAATGACCGTGGGAAATTTGACCTTCTCGATTTAACCCCGTATGGCCACCAAGACGAAAAAAGAGATCGCGCACGAACGGGTCTATCTGACCTTTCCCAAAAATCTGATCCGGGAGCCGATTCTCAGCATGTTGGCGAAGCAATTCGACGTCGTTTTTAATATCCGCGGTTCCACGGTGACGGCTGAGATGGGATTGGTCGCGCTCGAACTCGACGGCAAGCAGGCGGAAATCGATAAGGCGATCGGCTGGCTCAAGGGACGGGGCGTCATCGTCGAGCCGATCGAAAAAAACGTCATCGAATGAGCGGGGTTTATTGAGCGGTCGCGGAAATTGAAATCACCAGCGCCCCGCCCTCGTGCGGCGGACCGCCAAGAATAAAATTGCCGCCGCTGTTAAGGCGCACCGTGGTATCCAACAGCGGCTTTCCCCCCTGTTGCAGATGAACCCTTAAAGCGAGTTGTTTAGTCCCGGATTCCTGCGGCGTGACGACCAACGAGCGCCCTCCCGGTATTTCGAAAGTGGCGTTGCCCTTTCGTTGAACCTTTTGGCTCTCTTCTTTTAACAGCCGGTAAGAGCGATATTTCATGAGTCTTAGCTGCTTTTCCAAAGGCGCCAGCCGCAAATCAAACTCATCGCTTTGGTTGCTGGCCAGGATCGCGCCGATTTTAATTTGAACTGTTTGGGACGCGTTTTCCGCGGCCCCTGCGAAAGCGGCAAAGGACCACAAGATGCCGCTAAAAAGAAGAGCTCGTTTCGCTCTTTTCCCCAGTAGACTCATCATCACCTTCTTGATTCTGATATAGCCAGATAATCGTCGTTTTGGTCTCGTCTTCCCGCAGCACCGCGACGTTCCGGCCAAAAGCATCGATGGATTCGACCGCGGCAAAATTATTGCGCGGAATCCCTGTTCGCAGCCCCGGCAAAAAGTTTTCGACGGAAAACATCCCCAACAGCAGTAGAATGATAGCTATAGGGACCGACCATGCCAGTTGAGGCGGGGTCCATACATCACGAACCCATCCGAGAGCGTCCTCGTACCAGAAACGCTTTTGGTTGATGCGCCGTTCCACGCCGCGCCAAAAAGAGTCGAAAGCGATGCTGGTCGAAGCGGCATGGAAGGTATCCTGCAACGCTTTTTGCAACCCTTCCAATTGGCGCCGTTCCTCGCCGCAGCTCGGGCAGCCTGCTAAATGAGCGCGAACTTCTTCGGCGTCGGCTTGGCGCAACTCGCCGTCCAGCCAAGCTCCGAGAACCTCTCTTATGTCGTCACAGCGCATCATGGTAAAAAAGCTTTTAACTTTACCTGCAACTTTTTCCTGGCATAATGGAGCCGGCTCATCACGGTTCCCTCGGAACAGTCCAGGATCTTGCCAATCTCCTTATAGGACAGCCCCTCGATTGTCCTTAAAATGATGACGGCTTTATGTTCCGCCGTCAATCCATTGATGGCGACGATCAGATTTTCCCGCAGCTCCTTGTCGTGCAGATCGGAAAACGGATCTTTCTCAACTTCATTTTGTTCCTCAAAAGCACCGTCCATGGTCTCCCGAAATTCCAACGGGGTTCTTTTATGGCGCCGCTGGGCATCGATCGCCATGTTGACCGCGATACGATAGAGCCAGGTATAAAAAGATGATCCTCCTTGAAAGCCTTTGATCTTTCGAAATGCTCGAAAGAATGTTTCTTGGGCGACCTCCATCGCGTCTTCTCGGTCGCGGAGAAACCCCAGGATCACCATGAAAATCTTCTGGTGGTAACGCGAGACCAGCTCCTGAAAGGCGCTCATCTCTCCGGCCTGGCATTGTTGCACCAGCTCCAAGTCGCTAACTTCCACGACGACCCTGTTTTTTAGACGCTGCCCGAAATAGTTTATTCACGATGCCGGAGCGGTTGCGAGGTAAATCTTGAATAATTCACGAATTCGAATAGATCGTGTTGAATTTATTAAGGTTTTGTTTATTATGGTTTTCATGGCCGGGCTCGAATCATGATTGTTCAATGTCCTAAATGTAAGACCACTTTTAAAGTCTCCGACGATCTGCTGAAAGATTCCGTGCCGGTATTCCGCTGCTCACGCTGTAAGCATACCTTCGATTTGGGCTTACAGGAAGAGGCGCAAGAGCCCCCCGTCGTCCCGCCGCCGGAGAGCAACGAAGCGAAAGAGTTGAGCTTCACTTTCCCCCCCAAGGAACAAGCGGAGGCGATCACAACCGAGGTTCAGCCGACTCCCGTCCCGACGCAAGATTTCGCCCCCCTCGGCGTGGAGAGAGAAAATTTCGACCTGACGGCAACCGGCGGCAACGAACAAAAATCCGCCGAGCCGCCTATGCCTTTCGAAATCATCGAGGATCCGGTGCCAGAAAAAAAACCGCCGGAAGTATTTGATCCATTAAGCCAACCCGCTCCGGTCGCACCAGGAACCGAATCGACTCGGACATTTTCCGACGGCGGAGAAAACATTCTACGGATAGGCTCCTACCAGGATCAACCAGTCTCCACCAAGCCCTACCTGACGCTTTTCGGATTTCTGGTCGCCATTTTCGCGCTGGTGGCGGCCTTCAATCAAGCGCATCCCCAAGCTACGGAGGGATGGGTCCGGCAAATTCCCCTGATTGGAACTTCGGTTCTAAAAAACAATCGCTTGAAGGACGGTGTCCTTATTCAATCGCTCCGCGCCAGCTATCAAAGCATCCAAGGGAATCGCGAGGTTTTCGTCATCACCGGCACGGCCTTGAACCAAAATCCGGTCACCATACGCGCCGTGCAAATATCGGGACAGGTTTTTAACGATCAAAACGGCGAAATCGAAAAACAAATGGTCTGGGTCGGCAACGCGCTCTCGCCCAACATCGTTCGCGGCTTGAGCACGCAGGAAGTCGCCAACCTGCAAAAACTCCCGCCGTTAAAGACCTTCGAGATTCCCCCCGGCGACTCGGCGCCGTTTACGATTGTCTTTTTAAAAACGCCCAAGGGGGCGAAGGACTTTGTCTGCAAGGTCGTTGCGGCGGAGGGCGACGCATAATCGGTGTCGGCCGCGCTATTTGTTTTTGTCCGATTCATCCTTGGGCGTGACGTCGATCTCATCGGAACCGGTAAGAGCGCCGCGAAATTTTCTGATGCTCTTGCCCAGGCTTGCGCCGAGGTCGGGCAAGCGCCGGTTGAATAAAACCATGACGATCACGAGAATGACGAGCAGTTCGCCGAGCCCCAGACCGAACATTACAAACCTCCCCTGCGAAAGATTACGCCGCGCGCCCGCCCCATGGCAAGGCCAAGGTTGCTCAGCCGCCGGCTAGTGAGTATTATCATCTCGTGGCCTACTTCGATCATGCCTTGCCGCGTTTTTTCGTAGCGTCACTGCTGCTTCATCTGCTGTTGCTGATTGCGTGGCCAAAGACCGCCATGAAGAGCCCTACCCAAGTTCCGATCCAGGTGGAGCTGCTGCCGAGCGCCGAAGAGGCGCGGGCTAAACAACCCACCGCAATCCCCAAAGAAGCGCCGACTCGGCCCTCCAAAGCCCCAGCCATTGTCGCCCAAAAAAGCTCGCCGATTTTGCCGGATCGCCCCATCGGGCCGAAGGAGTCTTCTGCCGCAAAGGAAATCAGACGGGAAGCGCCGGCGGCGCGCGAACCGCTTGAAGAGAAACTGGCGCTCGCCGAACGGCGGCTGCCCACGCTCAAAGAGTTGCTTCCGCCGGTGACTTGGTCGACCGGCGGGCAGCGCTCGAACAGGAGCGATGGTCCGATCCGTCTTGATACGAAGAACCCCCAGTACATCACCTATTTCGGCAGCGTCAAACGGGCCATCGAGGTGGTGTGGCAATACCCCGATCTGGCGCTCAAGTATGGCTTGCAGGGAAAACTCTTGCTGGAGTTTTCGATCCTCGGCAACGGCGAACTGGAAAGGGCAAAAATCATCCGCTCCTCCGGTTCGAACCTGCTCGACGAAGAAGCCTTACGCGCGGTTCGGTCCGCGGCGCCGTTCAGCCCTATTCCACCCTGGATCGGCAAAGACAAACTCGACATTCTCGCCAGTTTCGAATACTACGACAACCGCCTAAATTACCGCTTCATGCCATAAACGACGCGCGCACGAGGTCGTCGCCTAACCATCCCGTCTTTCACCGGGCTCCCATTTGAGCACCGGCTTCCTGGCCGCCCGGGCTTCATCGAGCCGGCGCACCGGCGTCGAGTGCGGCGCCGTCTTGACCAGCTCCGGCTGCTCCTTGGCTTCGCGCGCGATCGCGAGCATCGCTTCGACGAACGCGTCCAAGGTTTCCGGGGTTTCGGTTTCCGTGGGCTCGATCATGAGCGCGCCGGAAACCACCAGGGGAAAATAAATCGTCGGCGGATGAAAGCCGTAATCCAAGAGCCGCTTGGCGATGTCGAGGGTGCTCACGCCGAACTTATGCTGCACCTTATCGGTAAAGATGCACTCGTGCATGCAGGGCTCGTCGTAAGCGATTTGATAACTCTTCTCCAGTTTCTTGCGAATATAGTTCGCGTTGAGCAGCGCCATGCGGCTCGCCTCTTCGAGACCGTCGCCGCCGAGGGTGAGCATGTAGGTATAAGCGCGCACGAGCACGCCGAAATTGCCGAAGAAGGAACGGACGCGGCCGATGGAGCCGGGGCAATCGTCGAGCAACTCAAAGCGGTCGCCTTGCTTGACGATCCGCGGCACCGGCAGGTAAGCGCGCAGCCGCTCCTTGACCGCGACCGGGCCCGCGCCGGGCCCGCCGCCGCCGTGGGGCGTGGAGAAGGTCTTGTGCAAATTCATATGCAGCACGTCGACTCCCATATGCCCCGGCTTGGCCACGCCCATCAGCGCGTTGAGGTTGGCGCCGTCGAGATAGACCAGCCCGCCTTGGGCGTGGACTGCTCGCGCAATCTCCTCGATATTGGTTTCGAAAAGTCCCAGCGTATTCGGATTGGTCACCATCAAGGCCGCGACATCGGCGTTCATCACCTTGGCCACCGCCGCCGCGTCGATCACGCCGCGCGCGTTGGAAGATATTTGAACGACATCATAACCGCACAGCGTGGAGCTCGCCGGGTTGGTGCCGTGGGCGGTGTCGGGAACGATGATTTTTTTGCGCGGGTCGCCCTGCGCGGTCAGATAGGCGCGGATCAACATTAAACCGGTCAGCTCGCCCTGCGCGCCCGCCGACGGCTGCAAGCTGACATGCTCCATGCCGCTGATCTCGACCAGCATCCGCTCGAGCTCGTAGAGCAGCTCCAGCGCGCCCTGCAACTGTTCCGCCGCCGCCAACGGATGGATCTGCGCGAAGCCGGGAAGGCGCGCCACCACTTCGTTGATCTTGGGATTGTATTTCATGGTGCAGGAGCCGAGCGGATAGAACTGGCTCTCGATGGCGAAATTGCGTTGCGACAAACGGGTGAAGTGGCGCACCGCTTCCAACTCCCCCAGTTCGGGAAATCCGGCGATGTCGTCGCGTAACCATGCCTTGGGGATGCTCCCCTGCGCCGAACCTTCCTCCAACGGCCAGCAAAAGCCGCTGCGGCCCGGCGATCCGCTTTCGAAGATCAGCCGGGGCGCGGCCGTGAGCGCTTTCCGATCATCCGGCGACGATTCTGACAAGACGTTCGATCTCCTCTCGCTCGTTCATTTCGGTCACGCAGAGCAACAAGCCGTCCGGCAGTTCCGGGTACCACTGGCGCAACGCCACGCCGGCGGCGATCTTCTCCGCGGCGCAGCGGCGCAACAGGCCGTCCACATCATCGGTCCGCAGCACGAACTCGTTGAAAAAGGGCGCGCCGGAAAAGCAAGGCTGAAGCCCGCCTTGTCGAATCAGGCGGCCACAGGCGTCGTGCGCGCGCCCCAGGTTGATCTCGGCCAGCCGGCGCAAGCCGCTTTTTCCTAAAAGCGACATGAACACCGTCGACGCCAACGCGCATAGGGTCTGGCTGGTGCAGATATTCGACGTCGCTTTTTCGCGCCGGATATGCTGCTCGCGCGTCGCCAGCGTCAACACGAATCCGCGTCGCCCTTCGCTGTCGACGGTCTCGCCCACCAGGCGGCCCGGGATGTTGCGCACGAATTTTTTCTGACAAGTGAAAAAGCCGTAGGCGGGGCCGCCGAGCGTCATGGGAACGCCCAGACTCTGTCCTTCACCGACGGCGATATCCGCCCCCCACGCGCCCGGCGGTTTGAGCAGAGCCAACGCCAGGGGCTCGGTGGTCACGGTGATGAGCTGCGCGCCGGCGCGGGCACAGGCCGCTTGCAGCGGGGCCAAATCTTCGATCACGCCAAAAAAATTGGGATAACCGACGATGACGCACATCGATCGATCGTCGAGCCGGCTCGTCAGTTGCTCGACATCGGTCGCGCCGCGCGCGGCGAACGGGATTTCCTCTAACTGAACGTCATTAAGGTTTTGCAGATAGGTCGCAATCACCGAGCGATACTGCGGATGCAGCGCCCGGGAGACCAGCACCCGGCGCCGGGCCGCCGGTTGTATCCGCCGCGACATCAGCACCGCTTCCGCGGCGGCCGAGGCGCCGTCGTACACCCCGGCATTGGCAACCTCCATTCCGGTAAGCTGGCAGATCAAAGTCTGATATTCGAACAGCGCCTGCAAGGTGCCCTGACTCACCTCCGGTTGGTAGGGCGTATAGGAGGTGGAGAACTCGGAACGAGAAATGACCGCGTCCACAGCGCTGGGAATGAAGTGGTGGTAGATGCCGCCGCCGAGAAAAAAACTCCAGTCCGAAGCCGTCGCGTTTTTCGCCGCAAGCTCGGCCAAGCGCCGGCGCACTGCGGGCTCGGTCAGCCCCTCGGGCAGCTCGATGCGCGCCCGTTGGCGCAGGCTTGCGGGGATATGCCGGTAAAGCTCGTCGACAGACTGCAGGCCGATGGCCCGGAGCATTTGCTCCTGGTCGGCCGGCGTGTGCGGGGTGTAGCGCATGCCTCTTGTTATTTCTCCTCGTCGGCTTCCTCTTCCTCGTCGTCTTCTTCCTCGTCGTCGTCATGCCTTTGCTGTTCGACGTATTCGGCGTATTCCTCGGCGTTCATGAGATCCTTGAGATCATCCGGGTCCGTCATCTCAACCCGAACCATCCAGCCGTCGCCGTAAGGATCGTCGTTGATCGTTTCCGGATTGTCCGGCAGCAAATCGTTGAATTCTAAAACGGTGCCGCTGACCGGGGCGTAAACATCGGAAACGGCTTTCACCGATTCGACGGCGCCGAAGGGATCGTCCTTGACGATCTTCTCGCCGACCTCGGGCAATTCGACATAGACGATATCGCCGAGTTCTTCTTGGGCGAATTCCGTAATGCCGATGGTCGCGGTGTTGCCTTCCACGAGCACCCACTCATGTTCCTTGGAATATTTCAGCCCTTCAGGATACTCCATCGCAAACCTCCTTCATCTTGGCTGCGCCGTCACCGCCGGTAGAACGGCACCGAAACCACTTGAGTTCGAATCTTGCGGCCGCGGATCTCCACGTCCAACCTATTGCCGGTTTGCGCCTCCGCGCTGACAACATAGCCGAGCGCGATCGACTTGCCCAACGAGGGCGACTTTGTCCCGCTGGTAACGCGGCCAATCCGGGTTTCGTTCTTGAACAAGGGATAGTCACTGCGCGCGATGCCGGGCTCGAGCAGTTCGAGACCGACGAGTTTGCGCATGATTCCCCCTTCTTTCTGCTTGAGCAGAGCCTCCCTGCCGACAAAGGCGGGCTTGGAAAACTTGGTGACCCACTCCAGCCCCGCCTCCAGCGGCGTCGTCGTATCATCGAGCTCATGCCCATATAAAGGATAAGCCTTCTCCAACCTGAGCGTATCCCGGGCGCCAAGCCCGACCGGCGTTAAGCCGTCCGAGGCCCCGCCATCCAACAGAACGTTCCATAGCCGCTCCGCCGCCTCGGCCTGGCAGTAAAGCTCGAATCCGTCTTCACCCGTGTAGCCGGTCCGGGCGACTAAACAACGGATGGACGCGACATCACCAAATGCGAAATGGAAGGACTTGATCTCGGCGAGTTTCAGCGCCGTCAAAGGCTGTAATATCTTTTCCGCCAACGGCCCCTGGATCGCCAGTTGGGCGTAGCGATCACTCGCGTCGACGACCTCAACCCGCCCTTCGGCGTGTTGCCGAATCCAACGAAAGTCCTTGTCACGGTTGGCCGCGTTGACACAGACGAGAAAGCGGTTCGGCTCCAGCCGATAAAAAATCACGTCGTCCACCACGCCGCCGCCATCGTTGAGCAACAGATTATATTGGGCTTGCGATACTTTCATGCGCGATACATCGTTGGCGGAAATCCGCTGGCAGAATTCCAGCGCGTCCACGCCTTCAATTTCGATCTCGCCCATGTGGCTGACATCGAAAAGCCCCGCCCGGGAGCGCACGGCCAAATGCTCCTCGATGACGCCGCGGTATTGGACCGGCATGTCCCAGCCGGCGAACTGCACCATTTTCGCGCCCGCCCGCCGATGCGCTGCATAGAGCGGCGTCCGTTTCATTCGCTGCGTCACGGTCGTCACGATGGTAGGGGCCCTAGGGGATCAACGCTCCCGTTGCAGCGAATCCTTGGCGGCCTTCAGGGTATTATAGAGGAGCATGCAGATGGTCATGGGGCCGACGCCTCCGGGCACCGGGGTAATCGCCGCGGCGCGATCCTTGGCGGTCTCGAACTCGACGTCACCGCACAATTTGCCGCTGGGCAATCGGTTGACGCCGACGTCGATGACCACCGCGCCCGGCTTGACCCACTCGCCGCGCACCAAGCCCGCCTTGCCGATGGCAACCACGAGAATGTCCGCGCGCCCGATCTCGTCGCGCAGACTGGCCGTGCGCGAGTGACAAATCGTCACCGTCGCGTGCTTCTCCAGCAGCATGAGCGCCACCGGCTTGCCGACGATGTTGCTGCGGCCGACCACCACGGCGTTTTTGCCCCTGGGATCACAACCGACGGATTCCAGCAGTTTCATGATTCCCATCGGCGTGCAGGGCCGGAAACCGTCGCCGCCGAGCAGCAGCATCCCCTGGCTCACCGGATGAAACCCGTCAACGTCTTTGTAGGGCGAAACGGCCTCCAATATTTTTTCGGAACGAATATGAGCGGGCAGAGGGAGTTGGACCAGGATACCGTGGATATTTTTGTCTTTATTGAGATTGTGCACCACGGCAAGCAGATCTTTTTCCGAGATGGTTGCAGGCAACAAATGTTCGAAGGATTTGATGCCCACTTCCTTGCACGCTTTTTCCTTGTTTCTTACGTAAATATGCGAAGCCGGATCATCGCCCACCAAGACGACGCCCAATCCCGGCGCCATTCCCCAGCGCCGCTCCAACCCTTCGACCTCTTCTTTGATCTGTTTCTGAACGTCTTTCGCAACGGCCTTGCCGTCTATGATCGTTGCCATGCCTTACTCCGCTTCGGAATGGAAAAATCTCTCCGGAAAAAATTCGCAAGAAATGATTTTCATACTTGCATGACATGGAGCCAAGCAAAGGTCAACCCCTAAATTCGATCTTCATGGCCGACCGAAGCGGCGCGCAGTGGGCCGCAAGAAAAACTATCTTTCTCCCTCGGCTTTTGCTAGACAGGAAGCGAATTTCACGAAGCACGGGAGCAAGATGAACAAACCCAGAACCGTCGAGGAAATCAAAGATGATATTCGCGGCCGGGTCGGGCAGCGCGCGCCGTTTCTGCACGCCGCCAAGGCCGAGGCGGAAGAAGCCCTGGCCAGGATGAATAGCTTCGAGGGCGAGACCTGGGCCGCGGCGTGGAACGAACTCGGCGCCCGCTGGGAAGACAGGGCCAAGACCGCTGAAAAGGCCGGCGAGCAAGTCCAAGCCAAGGAGGCCTATCTTAAATCCTACGGTTATTACGGCATCGCCCGCCATCCGTTTCCCAGCAGTCCCGGCAAACAGCATGGTTATCTAAAAACGCGCGAAATGTTTCTGGCCGCGTCGAAATATTTTGCAATTCCCGTCGAGCGCGTCGCCATCCCTTTCCTCGATAAAGCGATCGTCGGCCACTTGAGACTGCCCAAAAAACTGCCAGCGCCGTTGGTCATGCATTGGGGCGGCATCGACAATTGGAAGGAGGAACGCCACTCCTTCGCCGAGTCGTTCGTCAAGGAAGGCTGGGGCTGCTTCGTCCTGGACAGCCCCGGCACCGGGGAGTGCCCCCTGCTCGCCGGGCCGGACGCGCACCGGGTACACACCGCGGCGTTGGATTACCTGGCCAAGCGGCCGGAAGTGGATGCCAAGAAAATCGCCGTGGTGGGCGCGAGCTTCGGCGGCCATTGGTCGACCAAACTCGGCCACGTCGCCCACGACCGGCTGCGCGCCGTGGTCAATTGGGGCGGCGGCGTTCACTATTTTTTCCAGCCCGAGTGGCAGGAACGTTCGCGCCACGCCGACTCCTACCTCTTCGATCTCATCGAGGCACGCGCCAACCTGTTCGGCAAAAAAACCTTCGAGGAGCTGTGTCAAGTCATGCCGGCACTGTCGCTGCTCGACCAGGGCTGGCTCGATCAACCCTGCGCGCCGATGCTTTTGGTCAACGGCAAGGAAGACAAGCAGGTACCGATCGAGGATTTCTACCTGCTGTTGGAACATGGCCGGCCGAAAACCATCCGCCTCTTCTCCGGCGGGCACATGGGCGCGATTCCGAACATTCAGAAAACCGTCATCTCCTGGCTGCATGAAAAGCTGGACGGGCAGCCATGAGCCTCTATCAATTGCAGAAACTGATTTACCAGGTAAACCGCGACGCCACGCTGCGTGAAAGTTATCGCCGGGATCCGGCGGCTTTTCCACGGCCTTAATGGGAGCAATCAAAACATGAAATTCAGCCTGCACAGCGTCCACGGCGGCGTAAAAAACATTGACGAAATCTACGCCCGCGCCCGACGCGCCGAAGCGCTCGGCTATGACGGAATTTTCATCGGCGAAAGCCATCTGAGTTCCATCGATTCGTTTCAGACGCTGGCGAGCTGCGCCATGATCACCCAGCGGGTCCTGCTCGGCATCGCTGTGACCAATATGGTCTTTCGCCACCCGACCGTGATCGCCGGCGCGGCGGCATCGCTCAATGAAATCTCCAAAGGGCGCGCCATCATGGGGCTCGGCACCGGCGACGGCCCAGTCTATTCGCAGGGCCTGAAAGCGCTGCCGATGAAGGAATTTGAAGCCGGTATTAGATTGATACGCCAACTGGTTCAAGGCCGCCGGGCGACTTTTCCCACCGGCCAAATCGGCATCGGTTTCACCATCAATAAGCCGGCGCCGATCTACGTTTCGGCCGAGGGGCCCAAAGGCTTGCAACTCGCCGGCCGATCCGCAGACGGCGTTATTCTTGGCACCGGCTTCGACCTCAAGGTTTTCGACTGGGCGAAACAAAGAATTCACGAAGGCGCGGCCGAGGCCGGCCGCAAGGAAAGTGAAATCGCCATCATCGCCGCCGGCATGCTCTGCGTTCGCGACGACGGCGTCGAAGCGCGACGAATCGTGCGCAACCGCATCGCCAACCGGGCGCACCACAATTTTCGCTTCACCTTCGCGACCGTGCCGCCGGAAGAACTGGCAGGCGTGAAAAAATTCATGGCCGGCTTCGACGTTATGAAGCCGATGGAGGAGCGCGTCGATCCCGATCTGGTCAACGACTACCTCATCCACCGCTTCTCCATCGCGGGAAACTCAACCGAATGCATTGAGCGAATCGAAGAACTACAAGCCGCGGGAGTCGAGCACCTGATGCTGACGCCGGCCAGGAAAGTTTATCACGAGAGTGTCGAAGCCTTCGCGACCAAGGTCATGCCGCGTTTCAGAAATTGATCCGTCGGCTCATACGCCGTTGGTCCTGAGCAACAGCCGCAGACGGAATGACCGTTTGCGGCTGTTGGCGTTCGGCATTGGGCGATTTTATCCGGTCACTTCCCACCAGTTCTTGTTGATATCGCTGAGCAGAAAGTGCGGGCGGCCGTTGGTCTGCAGATCGCGGAGATCCGTGATGCCGAGCTGCTTGCCGTTTTTCGAGAAATCTTTGTGCGCGTCCTCGACTTCTTCCGGCGTCGCCAACTTCAAAGTAAAGCGGTTAGCCTCGGACAGATAGTCGCGGCGCGGCGTCGGCAACACCACCACGTACCAGGGTCCCATGTTCGGCAGGCTGATATAGGTCGAGGTGCGCCCGCCGCCGATGATATCGAGGCCAAGGACGTTAGCGAGAAATTTGTCGCTGGTCTCTTTGTCGTCGCAGTTGAGCGTGCCGTGCGTCATCGCTTGGGGCACGTAGCCGCGACCCGGAAACTGCTCTTCCGGCAACAGCGAATTCCAAGGTGTCTGGGCGATCCTGCGACCCTGCTTCACCGCCTGAGGATTGTAATATTCGATCTCGAGATCGTTGCCGCCCGGCTCTTTGAAGTAAATCGAATAGGCGAAGTGCGCTTCATGGGGCTTGGTCACGCTCTTGATCTTGTAGCGCGCCTTATGATCGGAGATGTACTCATGGGCCTTGGGAATTTCTCTGGAATTTGCGACGCGAAAGCCGTAATGATTACTGTGCGGTTTGTTGACGGCGTTGGGGCCGCCCTCGTGAATCACCAAGCGCCAGGCGGTGTTCGGGTGCTTGACGACGACTTGCTTCTCGGACCGCTCGACGACTTGAGCCGCCAACAGATCGGTAAAGATCGGCAGCGTATCGTCCAGTGAGCGGCATTCGTAATGCCCCTCGGTCAACCCTATCGGTTTGAGCATCGCTGTACTCCTTATCGCCTTTTCAACATTTAGGAATGACGTTCTTATTTTTAGGGAAAAGCCTCTCTCTTGTCAAACCGACAAATCGCCGGCGACCCGCGGTAAGTGTAAAAACAAAGAGGCCCCCAATCACTTGGGGCCCCAGCGCTCACGTTCTTCGACGACGACGTCACGGACTTTTTCTCCCCCTATGACGCGGGAAAGAGCGTGATATTTTTGATCGCCTTGGGTAAATCGGTAAAGAAGAAAGGTTTAAACGTTATAGAGGCTCGCGAGTAAAATTCGGAACATGGACTCCGCCAATCGTTGGCCAGTTCACATGAGTCGGAGGTCAAATACAAAACGGGAAAGTATCGTTGGTGTGAGAGTGAGGCGGGAGTTGAGTTATTTCGGCATCTGTAAAATCTGCGGCAAATAGCATCGTCCAAAGGCTGCCCCTTATTTCCTCTGCTTCCCTCTTCGTTCATTGTCCTATATACCTAGACTCGGAACCTAGGGAGATATTCAATGAAAAAAGGCTCTCTTATCCTCGCGGGGTCGATCATTGCGGTTTTAGTGACGTTCTTCGTATTCAGCCGCTTCTTCGTCGATCTGCTATGGTTCAGCGCACTGGGATTCCGCGCGGTCTTCACCAGGAGCTGGCTCACGGTGCTCACCGTGTTCGTCAGCGCAACTGGACTCTCATCCGTGATACTACTGCTCAACGGCTTCATCGCTCTGGGAGCGACTACCGCAGGATCGAATCGACCGCGTAGCTTCAGAATTGTCGGTCGTAGTACCGAAGGGCTCCCTCAGGTCATTGAACTTTCCGTGGACAAGCTCCCCTTGCGGCTGATAATTGCCACGGTGGCTCTGGTGGTCGGCTTGTTTATCGGTCTTGCCCAAACGGGTAACTGGGACACCTTTCTCAAATGGCTCTATGCCGCCCCCTTCGGACGGTCTGACCCGTTATTCGGCAACGACCTTGGGTTTTATGTATTTTCGCTTCCCGTCTATGAACTGGTACGGGATTGGGGATTGTTAATAATTGTTTTGAGCGGCGCCATCGCCGTCGGCATCTATCTGCTGCGCGGCGCCATCGATTATCAGCAGATGGGATTTCCTAGGCTAAGCGCCGCGTGTATCCGGCACCTTTCCGGGCTGCTGGCGATATTTTATCTCGTCAAATCCGGCAGCTATATTCTCCAGCGTTATGAATTATTGACCAGCAATAATGGGATCGTCTTCGGCGCCGCCTATACCGATGTCCATTTTCGCTTGCCGTTGTTAATCGCTCTGGCAGGTGCGTCACTGATAGCGGCAACCCTATGCGCTTACAATGTTCGGCTCGCCGGTATCCGCCTGCCGATTGCGGCTGTAGCCCTGGTCTTCGCTGTGTCGATTGTCGAAACGATCGTACCAAATGTATTTCAAAGCTTTTGGGTTAAGCCGGACGAGTTAAAGCTGGAGTCGCGCTACATCGCCGACAACATCGCGCTTACACGGTATGGTTTTGGCCTCGATCACATCACCAGCGCGCCGTTCCCGGCAAAAGGGAAACTCACGCCGGAGATGGTCGCCGCAAACCAGGCGACGATCCAGAACATTCGCTGGTGGGATCCCCGCCCGCTCTTGGATACCTACCGGCAATTGCAGGAGCTTCGTCTCTACTACGACTTCCATGACATCGATGTCGATCGTTACACCATCGATGGGAGCTACCGGCAAGTCTTGCTGTCCGCCCGAGAGTTGAATCAGTCGAAACTGCCGGCAGACGCGCAAACCTGGATCAATCAGCGCTTCAAGTTTACCCATGGCAACGGTATCGCCATGAACCCGGTGAATCGCTTCGATGAGGAGGGACTGCCGGTCTTTTTCGTCAAAGATATCCCCCCTGAGGGTCCGCCGGAAGTGCGCATCGCCCGGCCGGAGATTTATTTCGGCGAGGAGACCAAGAATTACGTAGTGGTAGGCGGCGGCACCAAGGAATTCGACTATGCCAAGGGTCAGGAAAATGTCTACAACGTTTATGAAGGCCGCGACGGCGTGTCCTTGCGCAGTCTGTGGACGCGTGCGCTGTTTGCCTGGTCCTTCGGCGACTTCAAGCTGCTCATCAGTGACAACGTAACCCCGGCGAGCAAGATTCTCTTCCGTCGCCTTATTCAGGACCGCATCCAACGTATCGCGCCTTTTCTCCGTCTCGATCGCGATCCTTATCTGGTCGTAAACGATGGGCGCATGATCTGGTTGCAGGACGCTTATACCGTCACCGACTCGCTCCCCTACTCGCAACAGCGTCAGCCTGACGGTATCAATTATATACGCAACTCGGTGAAAGTAGCGGTTGATGCTTACGACGGGAATCCGATTTTCTATATTGCGGACCCCAAAGATCCGATAGTGCAAACCTACCAGCGCATCTTTCCGACGCTCTTTCAGCCCATGGATTCGATGCCGGCGACGTTACGCCGCCACATCCGTTACCCGGAAGATCTTTTTATTATTCAAGCAGGCGTGTACGGGACCTATCACATGAAGGATCCGGAGGTGTTCTACAACAAAGAAGATCTGTGGAGCTTTCCTAAGGAGAGCCACAAAGGGCAAAACACGTTCATGCAGCCCTACTACACGATTATGCGATTGCCCGGGGAGCCCCGTGAGGAATTTATTTTGATGCTGCCGATGGTGCCCAACAATCGCGATAACATGATCGCTTGGCTGGCCGCGCGTTGCGACGGTGCCAACTACGGCAAGGTGATCGAATATACCTTTTCCAAGGAGAAACTCATTTATGGGCCGGCACAGATTGAGGCCCGCATCGATCAGGATACGACGATCTCGCAGCAGCTTTCTCTTTGGAACCAGACCGGCTCCCGCGTCATCCGGGGTAATTTGCTGGCGATTCCGATCGATGACACCATGCTCTACGTCGAGCCTTTGTACCTCAGCGCCGAAAGCCGCCAGTTGCCGGAACTAAAGCGCCTGATCGCCTCCACCGGAGATCGTGTGGTCATGGCTCAGGATGTTGACAGTTTGCTAGCCGCCCTGTTCACGCAGGAGGGGAGGAAGCCGGCCGTTGTCACCTCGACAGCCGCGCCAACGCCCGGAGCTCTGCCTCCCTCGGGGGCCAATGCGGAGGCCCTTAACCGTTACCGTCGAGCGTTCGACGCGCTCAGCAAAGGCGACTGGCGCACTTTTGGCGCCGAAATGGAGGCGATGCAAAAGGCATTGCAGGGCGCCCCGGGAAAACCGCCGCCATAACGAAGATGCGTGATATTGGAATAGATGAACTAGAGTGAAGAACTGGCGTCCGACAAGGTAGGGTCCCGGCCAACTGATCGCGATCCACTCAGGATCAAGAAGGTTACGTCGTTTGCCTGGAGGTTCGCACCGGCTTGCCAGGTTATTTCCGTTTCCACGCGGAAATGAGGGGCCAGAAAAAGATGATGAGCGCCGCTATCATGATGGGCAACGCGAGAGGAGGTTTGAAGAAGATCAGCGGGCTGCCTTGCCCCATGATGAGGGCTTGCCGCATGGCTTGTTCCGCCATATCACCCAGGACCAATGCCAGCACCATGGGTGCGAGGGGGTAATCCAGTTTCTTGAACAAGTATCCCAGGACACCGAAGATGATCATCCAGTAGACGTCGATCATCCTGTTGTTCACCGCGTAGGCGCCAATGGCGCATACATAGACGATGATGGGCAGGATGATGGCGAACCTGATCCTCAGAACGGCCGCGAAGATTGGGGCAAAGCCCAGGACAAGGAAGAAGCCGAGGAAATTACCAACCCAGCAGCTCGCGATGAGCCCCCAGACAAAATCGGCATGCTCTTTAAAGAGCATCGGCCCGGGTTGAAGACCGAAGATCATCAGCCCGCCCATGATCACCGCCATTGTCGGTGATCCCGGAATCCCCAGTGTGATCATGGGGAGGGTTGCCGAGGTTCCGGCGCCATGGGCCGCAGCCTCGGGGGCAATGATTCCCGCCGGCGCCCCTTTGCCGAATTCATCTTTGTTACTATAGGATTGTTTGCAAAAACCATAGGCCATAAAGGAGGCCGGCGTTGCTCCTCCCGGCTTGAGACCCATCCAGCAGCCGATGAGCGATCCCATGATGAGGGCTTTTGGATAGCGGATGATCTCCGCCAGCCCTTCCCGTATATCTTTCAGGCCGACCCTGGCCTTGATACCTTCTATATTCAGGCCTTCTTCCACGGTGAGGAATATCTCACCCAGTCCAAAGAGCCCAATGACAGCCACGATAAAATTAAAACCGCCCATGAGCTCGACGAACCCAAACGTCATGCGCAGCTGTCCGCTTACAATATCCATCCCCACAGCCGCAAGAATGAAACCGAACAGGATGGCCGCCACGGTCTTGAGAGGGGATGTGCCGCCCAGTCCGACAAAGGCGCTGAAGGTGAGCATCATGACCGCGAAGATCTCCGCCGGGCCGAACTTTAAAGCGAACTCCGCTATGATGGGAGCAAAAAAGGTGAGCATGATGACGCCGACAACAGCGCCAACTCCATGGGCCAGGAAAGCGATCACCAGGGCCTTACCGGCCTTTCCGCTCTTGGCCATGGGGTAACCATCGAAGGTGGTCGCCACTGACCACGGCTCTCCGGGGATGTTGAAGAGAATCGACGTGATGCTTCCCCCGTAGAGCGCGCCCCAATAGATGCTCGACAGAAGGATCACCCCCGTAGTGGCTGGCATCGTGACCACAACGGGGATGAGGATGGCTACGCCGTTTGCACCCCCCAAACCGGGCAGTACTCCAACGATGATTCCAAGAACAAGTCCGATGATGGCGACTGTGATGTTGTAGGGCTGAAGCGCGATGCTGAGACCCATCATCAGATTTTGAATATCCCCCGCCATGCGCCTTCCCCCGTGTACGGCTTGCCTCTGTTAAAACGGTATCAGCCTCTCTCCCCATAGCCCCTGGGGCAATGGCACCAGAAACAGCTTGTCAAAAGCAATATACAGAGACATCGGCACGAGGAGACTGACAAATATCGTCGTGACCCACCCTATCTTTCCCACAGCGCGCATATAGAACGCCAGGTACAGTGCCGCGGCGATGTGGAGCCCGACAAATTCCGTGATCACAATCATTACCGTGGCCGGGATCAAGACCCAGAGGATCGGCGTTAACGCCCCTTCCGGCATGAGGCGCTTACCTGCTCGCCCCTGTTTGTACAGAAGATAAACCTTTCGCAGCACGAGGGAAGAGCATATGACGGTGCCTATTCCTAAATAAAACGGGAAAAAACCGGATTCGGGACCGGTCATGCCCCAGCCGAAACCGAGCCTGACAGAATCCACGACGGCAATAATGCCAATGGCAAGCAACAGGAAGGCGACAAATATTTCAGCTTTTAGCATGTGAGTTCCCTATACAACTCACTCGAATGTTATTGCTTCTTGATCAGGCCTCCTTTAACCATGAAATCTTTGGTCAAATTATCCTTTCCATCGAGCCACTTGACATATTCGGGACCCGACAAAAATGCATTCATCAGCCCGTTGTCCGAAACGTACTTTTTCCACTCCGGCATCTCGGATACTTTTTTCAAGACGTTGACATAATACTCCTGCTGCTCCCTAGTGATTCCAGGCGCCGCAAAAAAACCGCGCAGCATCAAGTAACTCAAGTCCACGCCCGTGGCTTCCTTCATCGTCGGGATGGTATTCCATTCCGGCAGGTCAATCCGCTTATGGTCGATCGTCGCCAGCGGTCGCAGCCTGCCGGCTTTCCAATGGCCCACCGCCTCAGCGGGATTGTTTACCGTCGAGTTGACATGCTTGCCCACCAGCTCGACCGCTACCTCGCCTCCCCCCTTGAAAGGCACGTAGGAAAATTTCACCCCAAAGGCCTGTTCCAGCATGATCGTGATGATCTGGTCTTCCTGCGCCGTCCCGGTTCCACCCATCATGAACTTTCCCGGCTCTTTCTTCACCGCTTCGATATACTCCTTCGCCGTCGTGTACGGCGTTTCTGCATTTACCCATAGAGCGAAATAATCCAGTGCCAATCGCGCCACCGGTGTCAAATCCTTCCAGCTGAACGGTATCCCCGTTGCTTGCGGCGTCGTGAACAGATTGTCCAGGGTTATGATGATAACGTGGGGGTCCTTGCTCTTCCCTTTTACATAGAGCATTCCTTCCCCCCCGGCTCCGCCCGATTTGTTCACCACGATGAAGGGCCTCGGCGACAGTTTGTGTTTGTCGATGAGCGGCGTGACGAACCGCGCCATCACATCCGCCCCACCCCCCGTTCCCGCCGGAACTATTAATTCCACCGGCCTGGTCGGCTCCCAGGCCTGGGCATCAGTCCTCAAGACCAGAAAGGTTAGAATCATCAGGCCTAAAAAAAGGTGACAGGAGACTTTTTTCTTCATCGCGTCCCTCCCTTGGCGAAATTCGCCCGTTTTTTAGTTCCTCGATTGAGATTCCTATGCCGTTTTCTTGAGCCTTACGTCCTTTTCAGTGGAGATTAACAATCACCTGCGTGTCAGTTTCTATACTAGATTCTCGCCTTCAATGTTCCCCTGATCGGCGCGACGCCCGGAAATGCCCATTCGTCCCACATCTCGTCGACCATCTTCTGAATGTAGGTAAAGTGCTCTTCTTTGAGATGCTCGAAGCGGCCCTGTTTGGTGAGGAATTCCTTCACCGGGATTCTTCCCTTGCCGGTCTTGCGCGCGTCGTAGGTGTAGATGATGTTGCCTTCGACGATTTCGTAGAGCGGATAGAGACCGCATTTGATTCCCAACTCGCCAAGCTCGTTCGAGTAGCGCGGATGATAGTCCCAGCCCTTGGGACAGGGATCGTAGGTGTGGATGAAGGTCGGACCGCCGACCTCGAGCGCCTTGCGCACCTTGTTCAAATAATCCGTCGGCGGATAGGTCGCGCAGGCGGTGGCGACGTAGCGGCAGGTCGGATGGCCGACGGCCAGCATGCCGGCGACGTTCTTCTTCCAGCGCCGCTGCATGATCGGGTGTTTGGTCCCCGGCGGCGTAAACGTCGTCTGCGCGCCGTAGGTGGTGAGTCCGGTCGCTTGGATATCGGTGTTCGCCGCGGACTCGTTGTCGTACATGATGATCAGCAAGTCGTAATTGCTCTGCAGCGCGGCGGAGATGCCGCCGATCCCCATATCGCCGGCGCCGAGATCGCCGGAGAAGTTGATGACATTGATCTTCTCGTCTTTGATCTTGCCCTTGCGCTTGAGCGCCCGCAGGCCCGCGGCCATGCCCACGGCCGAAGAGCCGCCGGCGCCGAGCTGCGTGTGCATCCACGGCACGATCCAGGGCGTGGTCAAGTACGAAGTGTTGGCCACGTACATGCAGCCGGTCGCTCCCGTGACCACGGTGCGCGGTCCCGCCGACTTGATGAAGCCGCGCATGGTCGTGGCGGACTCGCAACCTTGGCAGGTCCGGTGACCCGAAGTGTAAAGCTCTTCGAGCGGAACGTTTTTGACGCCTTTGATTCTTTCGTAATCGATTGTTGGTACCGTCGACATAATGGCTCCCTCCTAATTTACTCTCTCAGCCCGATCCAGGTTACGAATTCATCCATGGAATCTTTCTTGGCCGCTTGTTGAGTGGTTTCGAACATCTTCTGCGCGTCGGCGATCGAGAGATCGCGCCCGCCCAGTCCGCCGATGAAATTGACGATCGCCGGCCGGTTCTTCGCCGGATACAGGCACGAGCGCACCTCGTGCATCAAGATGCCGCCGTTGTCCGGCGAGCCGTGGGCGAAGTCGCGGTCGATGACTCCGACCGCTTTAAAGCGGCTCAAGCATTCGCGCAGCTCGACCGTCGGGAAGGGGCGGAACCAACGCAGGTTCACATAGCCGACCTTCTGTCCTTTCGCGCGCAAGCGTCTGACCGCCGTGCGCGCGGGAGCCGCCACCGTGCCGATGCCGATCAGGACTAGGTCCGCGTCGTCGGTCATGAACTCTTCGAAGTAGTAGGGCTCGGAATAACGCTCGCCGAACACGTTGTTGAATTCTTTATAAGCTTCCTTGATCACGCCGCGCGCCCGCTTGGCGGCCTCCCAGTTTTGCCTTCTGATCTCCATGACCCAATCCTCGTTGACTTGCGGCGCCACCGAGATCGGGTTGTCGGGATGGAGCCGCCGCTCGGCGAGATCGTACTGGGGGAGAAATTTCTTCGCCGCTTCGACTGACGGGATCTTCACCATGTGCTGGGAGTGGGTGAGAAAGGCGCCGTCCATCGCCAGCCCCATCGGCATCCTGACTCTCTTGTCCTCGGCGATGCGATAGCCGATCAGCACGTGCTCGAGCGCCTCCTGCGGCGTCGTCACCCAGCAGAGAAGCCAGCCCATGTCCCGGACCGCCATCGCGTCGTTGTGCTCGACGCCGAAGGCGCCCGGATCGTCCAGCGCGCGGTTTCCGACCACGAAAAGCGGCGGGAGACGGTCGGTCGCGGTAACCACCAGCGCTTCCATACCGTACATCCAGCCCGTGCCGCTCGATCCGCCGAAGGCGCGGGCGTTTACCGAGCTGGCGTGCTTGACAATCTCGAACTGGGAGTGCTCGCTGTCGGCGATGATGTACTCGGCGTCGAATGCCCCGTCGGCGATCAACTTGGAGATTGCGTCCATCACCTCGGTGTAAGGACGGATCGGGTAAGCAGCGACCACGTCCACGTCGGCGAGACGCACGCCCTGGGCGACGGCCTGGCAGCCGTTTAACAGGTCTTCCCGTTCGTAGACACCCGATAAATCTGATTTGGCTTTTGCCTCTGCGACACTCATACTTCCACCTCCTCGGTCTTTCTGACCGGAACGATTTTGCCTTCGGGCATCACTTCGCCCTGCGTAACGATCATGCCCTTGCCGGTGACGACGGCGTAAGAAACCCGCTCTTTGCCCTTTTTCGCTTCCAACCACTGAATGTATTCTTTGGAATCTTTCTTCCAATGCTCCCATGGACTCGAGTCGTCCTCGAATTGGAGCTCATCCACCATCACGATGCATTCCTTGACCGGACAGATCTGAGCACATTTACCGCAGCCGACGCAGTACTGATAGTCGATGTCGTAGAAGCCATCCGTGGTCGGATCGAAGCACTCGTCCGGACACTCGGCCCAGCAGAGCGTGCACTTGGTGCAGAGATCGAACCTCACCGCGGGTCTCTGCGTTTTGGTCGTGCCACGCTTGAATTGGAGGTTTCGCGATTGCCCCCTTGGGCCCATCTCGAAGCCACGCTTCACCGCCGGAACTACGGCGCCTTCCCGCATCTCGAACCATTTGGGCAACACGGGGATCTTGTGCGTCCACTCGATTCCGTCATTGGGCGTCACGGTCCTTACCCTCGGCGGCTTGGCCTCCTGTCTGAGAGACTCGTAGGCCGCGCGCGCGGCCTCGGCGCGGTGCTTCTGCTTGGTTTTCTCCATCAGATAGGCTTCCACCGCCTCGATGCTGATCAGCGCCGGGTCGATCGCCGCGATGCCGCCCAGGATCCGCTCGTGGGTCAGGTCGTCCTTGTTAACCCACATACCGGCGAGACTGGCGTCGCCGTCGAGAATCGCCATGCGGTAGTTGTGCGGCTTCTTGGCGATGAACTTCAGCAGCTCTTCCGGTTTCTTCTTGGAAACCACGAGCAGGCAGGCGTCCTTGATCACCCGTTCGTTGATGGGGCGGATGCCACTCCATCCCCAGGGCTCAAC